>Ga0315298_1000677_pt1 | contig 65717 bp, 62 predicted proteins | sample WHS_1_MG_FD_203077 | JGI IMG/M metagenome (GOLD analysis project Ga0315298, IMG submission 203077) | Extremophilic microbial mat communities from Washburn Hot Springs, YNP, Wyoming, USA - WHS_1_MG | ecosystem: Environmental > Aquatic > Thermal springs > Hot (42-90C) | place: USA: Wyoming...
CCCTTCATAAAACATCACCTTACTATCTTCGCCGCCTCAATTATCAACTTTGCGACGGTTTGAGGCTTCATATGCCCTGTGTTAATGCATAAATGAAACCTACTCAGATCATCTATATTAATCCCGTATATCTTTAAATACCTCTCCCTATTCTGCTGGTCCTTTGTGTGCACAATCTTCTGCGCCTCTCTCAAGGATATTTTGTCGCGCTTTGCAACACGCGCCACGCGCACCTTCTCATCAAGATAGAGCCACACATTCAGGTCGGCATTTGCAAACCACGGGGCCAGCCAGGTACTCGCCACAAATGACTTATGCTTGCGCATTTCCGCAACCTGTTTTCTGTCAAGCTCAAGGTCAAACCTCTTATCCTTTGCAGCCATCTCTTGAAACTCTATCAAGGACATGCCACGCGCCTTTGCTTCATCCTTCATGGAAAATGCTATATTTGGTATCTTGAGCTTCTTCGCAATTATGTTTGCGACTGTGGTTTTGCCAGCACCCGTAAGGCCGGAGATTGCGATCTTCATCTAAAGAAACCTCTGAAACGTTAGCGGTACATCCTCCGTCTTCATATCATTCTGCTCCACACGCGCCCTGTACATTATAAGGCGCTCGGTGCATTTGTGGCACAAGAAACCGCCAAACGGCCTCTCTGGCCTCTTCTCGGTCTTACTGAGCAAACGGCTGTATTTTGTGGCATTCAACTTCACACCGCATATTGCACAATGAGGCGTGTTCTTGACCGCTTTCTTGGTGGCCCTGACATTCCTGCCACCCGGGGTTCTCCTAAACACTACTCTCTTTGAACTGGCTCTATCCTTTGGCTTTGGCATTTTTATTACCTCCTAATTTCATCTGAGCAACAAGACTCACGAACATAAATGAAATCCAGAACCACGCAACCGGCCCAAACGATGTCCTCCAGTTTATGAGTTCACCATGATTGAATGGGATCGGCAAAGATACAGGCGTAGTTATCACATAATTGGAGAAATACATCATGAGCATCCCGCTGATAAATGCAGTTACAAACAGAAGCGGAAGCGTAAACAGCATCGGCTTAAGCTGCATCTTGAGCATATCCATTGCCATGCCATTCATCCTTGCTTCGTACTCCTTGAGCTCGTGGTCCCTGTGTGCCTTTGCGGCATCAAGGTACTTCTTCTGCACTCCTTTCATCTCCTCTTGCATCTGCTTATTCTTTTCCATAACTGCCTTCATACCGCCAAGCTCGTACACAACATACCTGAACAGCAATCCGTACACACCTGCAAACACGGAGATGAAGATTGTTATTGTAACCGGATCAAACATAACATATACACCTACTCATACTCATTGCATCCTCAACCGCTTGGTCAAACCCTGCAGGTCAAACATAACATATACACCTACTCACACATGCAGTTAACTGCCTCTCACGCTATTCTCAAACTCTTTTATTGCCTCCTCTAATTTGCCGTCTTCATTAATTATAAACTTTATGGGCGCATTCGCCTGGGCGGCATATGTACACACCAGCGAGAGGTTTATCTCCTCATGGAACTTGATCTGCTCAAGCGTTTCAATATCACGCTTGCGCGATTTGTCGCGCATTCTTCTTGCTAGGATCGTTTCTACAGAAGAGTGGATATAAACAAATGCATCCACCTTAATCTTTGAGAGTATATAATATGGAAATCCGGGATAATAGCCGTCCACCGTTCGTACTGATGCGTGCGTGTCAACTATTATATTTGACCCGAGACGCAAAAGTGCATTTGCGGCCTTGCTCTGAAGCTCTCTGAACTTGTCGCGGGGGAGTAAGCGCATATCATCCCGGTTCTTAATCTGATACTCTTTCTGTGCAATCTCATACATAAGAGTGCCAAAGTTTATCACTTTAGCATCTGGGTGCCTGCGCATAAATTCACCGACTATTGTGCTCTTTCCCGCACCCGGGGTTCCCATCACAATTATCATACTAATTTCCCCTTCACTCCACACCCATTATATTCTTGAGGGCTGGATACATCTCAAACATCTGGCGCGATTCCATCTCTTCGTACATTCTGTGCAGGATACCTGCAGTAAGAAGAATTCCCGTACCTGTACCTAGAGCGCCTGTAAGGTCTGCCATACCTGCAAGAAGACCTACAAAAGCACTGCCAAGTATTGTGATCACTGGGATATACTTTGAGAGTATTCCCTCAATCATACGCGGGTCTCTCCTGAACCCCGGCACTGAAAGCCCTACATTCTTGAGCTGGCCCGCAACATCACGCGCAGTCATCCCGGATGTTTCGGTCCAGAGATACCCAAACAGGATTGAGAGAAGCACAAGCGAAATCACATAGAAAAGTGCATGTATGTACTCAGGAACGAGCACTGCACCCATAAACGGCACCATCCATGTATTACTGCTGGTGAGTATAAGGTTTATGTACACGGAGATACCGCCTGCGAGTGCAATCGGGCTCGGGAATGATGGGCTTATGAGATAGAATAAACCGCCTGAAAGCCTACCGGTCGGATCATAAACTGCAATGAACTCAGAGAATGGCACACCGCCCACATCAAATGTCAAGCCAGCAATCATGCGCCCAAACAATTGGAGTGCTGAGATGAATGCAAATGCAAGGATGACCGGCATGTTGGATGTGTAAAGGAACTTAATGGGGAACCTCCCACCATATCCCCTTGCGCGTTCAAATGCGAGAGGTATTTCAACCTTTATGTTCTCTGCATAGATCGAAACCGCAAACACGAGAATCGTTGCAATTATTGGCACGAGCGTTATGATCGCTGAAGGGATGGCATTCGCACCGCCTTCTGCCAGATTGTAAACAATAGTATTTGACTGTGGGATACCTCCATACCCGGTAATGATGCCTACAAACCCGGACACTACTGAGAGGGAAACACCCGCTGCAATGAAAAGGCCAATACCGCTACCAATACCATATCGTGATATGATTTCATCAAAGTAAAGCAGGAATATCGAGCCTAACGCAATCTGCACTGCAACGAGAATGCGCGTCCACGGGTCGCCAAATACCGGGTCAATTGTCATAAGGTTCGTATATACATACGCTTCGAACAATGCGAGTATGATAGCCAGCAACTTCTGGGCACCCTGGAACAATGCCTTATTCTTTGGCTGTGATAAGTCAAGGTCTATTATCTTGGCGCCAACAAAGAGCTGTAGAAATATTGATGCAAGAACAATAGGCCCAATACCTGTGGTGATAAGAGATCCCATTTTGGATGCCATTACCATCTGCAGGAACTCTGTCTGGGTATCCTTGCTGACAACCACGCCTATTGGATAAACATGATACATCATAAAGAACAGCACAAGAACTGCTGCCGTGAAGAAGAGACGCTGGTTCAGCGTCGGTTGTACGAGCGGCGCCTTCACCTCAGGAAGGCGTTGAAGTATCGGGCTGAGTTGTTCAAGACCCATTCTTTTCTACCTCAAATTTTTTTGTCTCACCGCCGGCCTGTTCAATCTTATCAACGGCGGACTTTGAAAATGCCTTCGCCTCTATGACTGCTGGGTATAAGAGGCGGCCTGCACCTAATACCTTGCCATCAAACTTGAAATAGTACACATTATCCTTCTTGCCGACCTTGCCTTCCTCAATCTGCCTTGAAAGTTCGGTCAGGTTTATTACAGGCAGACGCACAGTTGTCTTGTTTACAAACCCATGCCTACCAAACATCTCCCTCTCAAATTTGAGCGAGTATGTCTTCTTATGCTTCCAGACGCCACCACGGCCAACACCACCGCGCGTACCCGAGCCTCGCCCTTTCTTCTTGTTGCCCCTGCCGTTATGTCTGCTTGCAAGATACTTGGTTTTCTTCATTTTCTTGTGAGTGCGCACCATTATATCATCCTCTTTAGAATATCGTTAATCTTCTCCTTACGGTTGCCAAGTGCACCGTGCGGGAACGGTTTCTTTGTCTCCTTATAACCGCCTCGCGGTGGGCTCAGCCGTAGCACATTCTTTAGACCGGCATCCCTGAGCCGCGCCTTCCCGGAGATGAATGCTTCAGCAAGACCGCCAAACCCATCATAACCTTTGGCTTTAAGATATTCAAGCGTTACCTTCTTATTGCCGGGCAGGCGGGCGCGCTTCTCGAGCACCTTGGCAAGAGTCTCCTTATCAACCTCGCCCCAGGTTACATAATCCTTGCATATGTTGAGTGTTCCCTTTATTTGAGGGGTCTCCCTGAGAAGCACACAATGATTAATCCGTGTCAGTGCGAGCGTATCCAGCGCACCTACAATCTCAGGTTTTATGCCGGTTCTGCCACGGACACGGATAACTGCCAATAATACCATCTACATCACTCCTCCGACCAGTCTCTGCGAGACTGCATGTTTGAAAGCCTCCTGAGTGCATCATAAACTGCAACTGCAGTGTTGTATTTTGTTGATGTGTGCCCTTTTGCAGTTGACCACACATCTCTCAGCCCGGCTTTCATAAGCACCTTTCGCACAATGGAGTTGCCTACAATGCCCACACCTTTTGGCGCTGGCCTTAAAGTAACCGTAACACTGCCACATTTTCCGGTTACTTCAACAGGTATGCTGTGCTTTGTACCGCACCCACATTCCCATGAACCACAACCGAATGGCACTGCAATTATACTCCTCTTGGCGCTCTTAACCGCATTCTCAATTGCCGGCCTTGCTTCATCAGATTTTCCTGAACCGATGCCAACATGGCCGTGGCCATCACCAACCACAACAACTGCACGGAACTTCATCTTCCTTCCTGAATCTGTGGTTCGCTGTGTTGTACCCAGCTTGATCAGCTCATCGCTAACCTCAGGTAGCAGCTTATCAACGATCTCGGGTTCCAGTATCTTCTCGCCTTTCAGGAGTATTTCATCAATACTTGTGACCTGGCCGTTCGCAACTCTCTTTCCCAATTCAGTCTTTGGAACCCAGAGCGCAAGCATCTCCTGCGAAGTGGGCTCCTGCCTCTGGCTTTGGCCCCTAAACCTCCTGGGCCCTCTCTGGCCCTGAGGGTTGCCTCTGTTACTATTATTATGTTCGGACATAATATTCACCTATAGCTTGCCCTTAAGCGACTCAACGAGCGCGGGCAATTCCTCCGGCGCAACGCCTTTCTTGAGATAGCGCGAGAACCTCTTCTTGTACTCTTCGGGAGATGACTCCTTGAGCGATTTGGCATACTCTGCAATGTGCTTGCCCATAAACCTGTCATTATCAAACACGACCTCATCGTGCGGGATATCAAGCCCGCCATCAATCGCGCCTTTAAGGACTGCAAATGCAAATGATGCCTTTACCGGGGTTCTCCTGCCGATATCAAGGACGGCTTTTTTCACGCCTTTTTTCACAGCCTCCTTCGCCGCTTTATACCCTGTGAGGTATGCTGCGGGAAGGCTCTTCATGAATGGGAGTCCTGCCTTCTCAATGTCCTTTGATGTTGCCATTGAGATAATCCTGTCCCCTTTAGCATCAAAAGAAACGACCTGCGCGATTATACGGCTTGACGTCTTGCGCGCCACAAGCCTGTCTCCAAACTTGAGCAGTGCAAGACGCTTCTTATAATCCGTCCTGCCTTCGCGCCTTCTCCTGAAAGATACATTATAAGTGCTTCTAGTTGCTCTTGCCATATTATCACTTCATAAGGTTGTTGTCCTTTATGTAATTCGAGAGTTGTACCCTCGACTTGAACATGCCTCCCTTAATCTTAAGGTAAACATCACGATATGCGCCCTCTTTAAGAGAGTTCTTGACCGAACGCAGGTATTCTCTCTGTGCGCGGATATGGGCAGTCCACTTTGTTTTGCCAATGGATTTGTGGCCTTTTCTGCTACCCTCTTTGCGCCTGCCTTTCCTGCGCAGTGCATCATTGAGCCGGCCGCGTGCACGCGATGTGCTCCTCTTCGGCTCGGCGCTTATAACCCCCTGCAATATAAGGGAGCGCACATCATCCCGAGTGAGCGCTGAGGATGCATCTGCCAACCTGTCAGGATTTATCTTGATGGCAGATTCTCCGCGCTTCAGGATAGATGCGGCCATTCTTCTTACTGTTCTTATACTCATACAAACACCACTAATTGAGAATCTTGAGCTTGAGCTCCTCGGCCTTCTTCGCAATAATCTCCCTCTTCCTTCGGCCGATCTGAGCAGAGATGCGGAGCGCTATCCCATCCCCGGGTTTTATTTTTTCAATATCTGCGAGGCTGCGCACGAGCACTTCCCTGTACCCTGAGGGGTGAATGCCGCGGATTGCCCGCGTGTTCTTAAAGCCGACATTAGGCAATGCACCAGAAGGCATCCTGTGCGACCTCTGCTTGTTGTCAATGCCGCGCGGTTTCCTCCACTTGTCGGCCAGCCTGCTCCTCTTCGTTCTACCCACGTTAGGCCTCTTAAAACGCGGGTGCTTCTTCTTCAATGAACGCAATTTTGTTGGCTTGATAATGCTCATTCTTTCACCTTGTAAATACCATCTTGGAATACCCTGTCATCCCAGGTTCTCACCTTTGTCGCCTGGCGCAGGTTTGCAGCAGTTTGCCCAACTGCATAATAATCCGGGCCCTCAATCTCTATATCCTGCCCCTTCACTGTGATCTTGGTTTTCCCCTCGATCTTTGCGAGCCTGTCGGTCTTCTCTCCAAGGAAATTCTTGATATGAATCAGCGAGCCTTTTACTTCAATCTTCATTGGGAAGTGTGCGAACACTGCCTTCATAACCTGTTTGTGGCCCTTGAGAACACCCGTAAATGCATTCTCTATATGGGCGCTGTTTGATAATACATATACCTTTGCACCGGAGAGCTTGACCTTGCCACCATCAACACTCACAGCGAGCTTCTTCTTTGAGAACTTGATTGTTACTTCGCCCTTTGGGCCCTTAACGGTGAGTGATTCGGGTGCAAGTGCAACCTCAACTCCTTTGGGAATTTCAATAATGTTATCCATATTACGCACCACCGCTCCTAATATATGTACGCAATCAACCTGCCGCCAAGGTTCTTTGACCTTGCTTCCATATTGGTCATAAGACCCTGCGATGTTGAAACGATGAGCAGGCCGAAGTCCTTTGAAAGGATGTACCTCTCCTCCCACTTCACCCAGTCATCTGCGGGGACCGAGAATCGGGGCTTGATAACACCGCAATCATTTATCGGGCCAATGCCATTCACCACAAGCTCATCACCACGGCCATCCTTCTTTAGTTCATAGGATGCAATATAACCGCTGCGCTTGAATATCTCAAGCACATCCAGCAGGAGCTTTGAGGAGGGCCTAATCACACAGCTGCGCCTTCCTATGCGCTTGTGTGTTTTTATTACATTGAGACCTTGAGCCAAAACATCCATCATAACACCTCAGTACTTGCGGAATCCTATCTGTTCGCCATAATCGCGTAAGCATCTTCTGCACACGTTCAGGTTGTACTTGCGAATGAGACCGCGAGCAGTACCGCAGAATCTGCATTTCCTGTTTCCTTTTCCTTTGAACTTGGACAAGTATTTTCTCTCTTCCTTTTCGTTCACCATATCACCTTCTCATTAATCATAAATTACTCCGCTTCTGCGGATGTTAGCACCTTGACGCCGAATGCCTTGGAGACAAACTCCTGCGCCTCAGCATCAGTTATGATGTGATCCTTGCCGATCTTTGAAGGGCTGATCTTTCTCTTAGATACCCTATACCCCGGGCGCCTGAGTGCAACGCATACATCAAAACCGAGCATTCCTATCTTTGGGTCATACTTCGCCCCAGGGAAGTCGATGTACTCGCCAACGCCAAAAGCAAAATTGCCACGGCCATCAAAAGAGGAGGGGTTGAGTTTATTGCCCACCGCTTCAAATGCCTTCTTCAAAAATGCCAGCGCTTCTTTACCGCGAAGCGTTACCTTGGTTCCGATCGGCAGGCCTTTCCTAAGACCCCAGGTTGGGTTTCTTGTGCGGGATATTGTACGCACGGCCTTCTTGCCGGTAAGCCTTTCTATCAGCGTCACGGCATTATCAAGAGGCTCGCCCGCCTTGCCTGTACCGATGTTCACGACAACTTTATCCACACGGATATCCTTCATTGATGCCATAAGTGTTCACCTATTCCAATGCGTAAAGATAGTGGAGGACGGTCTTAAGCTCCTCACCATTTTCTGTCTTGACCATGGCCTTCGCCCTTGCCTCAACAGTGCCAGGCGTAATTGATTGAAGGGTGCAGCGCGTACCTGCATTCTTGCCGTTCATAATAATGCACTTGCTGCCCTCTTTCAGAGGCACATGGCCGAGCACCTTGAAATCTGGGACAGACATCTTGAGTGTATCACCTACCTTGTACTTGATATCCCCAAGAAGTGTTCTTCCATCGCTCATAGTCAGCTGCACCTTCCCGTTCCTGACTATATTCTTCCTCAGTATCTTGAGCAGCTTGAAATTGCGGTTGTCCCTCTTTGGCACAAGGCGACCTTTTGAGTCAAGGTCCATATAATATGTGAGGTTTACATCTGGGATTTCTATGACATCCATAAACCCTATCGGGAACCTGTGGTCCTTTATTACACGGCCATCCACCTTTACTTTGCCGTTCTTGCAGAGTGCGGCGGCCTCTTTTGCTCGCGTGGCAAGACCGAGCTGATCGCGAAGCAGCGATCCAAGAGGTATACTATCAGACGCTTTGTGCGGGCCTGCCTGCGGAGTTAAAAGCCATACATTGCTTTTCTTCGCAAGCGACATCCTGGCACTCGCATTCAAGCGCTTGAGCTTGTGAGTATTTCCATGCTTTGCCATATTTACACCTTCTTGTCAGACGCCTTGGGCGCCGTTGTCTCAAGCTGAAGTATCACCAGGTTTGATGGGTCGATCATAAGCGGTTTTTCCTTTCCGTCCCGCTTCTTTGTCATCAAGCCCTCAACCGTAACCTTCCCGCTCCTGAGATAAACATTTGTCACCTTGCCCTCTTTCCCTCTCAGCTCACCGCGCATTACACGCACTACATATCCTTTTTTAACGCGCAGTGAACGCTTCTTGGTTGTGGCACGCAATTCCTTTGAGAGATGTGCACACACCATATCCTGCTTCTTATGAAGAGGTGCTAAAACGCGGTTTCTCCTCTGTGTTCGCACTTTTCCTGAAACCATCTAAATCACCGCTGCAGCAATAGCCGCAACCTTGGGATATCTCTCCGCAACTTCCCTAGCAATGGCACCTTTAATCTCACTGCCTTTCGGCAGGCCGTTCTCATCTATAAGAACTGCTGCATTATCCTCAAATGCAACATGAATGCCGTTGGCTCTCCTGTACTCCTTCCTCTGGCGGATGATCGTTGCACGCTCAACCTTCTTCCTCATCTTTGGGTTGCCCTTCTTTACAGATGCTATTATAATATCGCATACACCCGCTGCAGGGTATGTGGATTTGGATGCCCTATACCTGATAACTCCAATTATCTGGAGCACCTTTGCACCGCTGTTGTCATCGCAGACCAGCTGCGCGCCAACGGGCAGCGCACGTGTAACATTGCTTGTTAATCCTCTCATCAAAATCAACTCCAAAACAATTCTCAGCGCATTAATACTTCCCCAGCACTACCCAGTGTTTGGTCTTGCTGAGACGCCTGCACTGTTTGAGCCTTACCTTATCTCCCGGCTGGACGCTTATGCATTCAGGGAGATGCGCGTGAAGTTTTGAGCGCTTCTTTGCAGAACGCTCGTACTTCTTGTTGTACACGGCATACTCACGCTCAACCACTACGGTCCTCCTGGCCTTGGTGCTTACCACCGTACCGCTAACCTCAAGACCATATGTGCTAAGCGTACCGTGAACGGGACATCTTATATCGTTGCATTCCGTCATCATTATTCACCTTCTGAATAAACCCACAACTAGAGAGGGGTATTATAGCCATCCGTTGCATTTGATTTCTCTCGAAATTCAAACAGCACCTGAATAGCTTTACTAAGGGTTAACCCATCTCAGTATGCTATTTTAAAAAGGTTAGATTTTTAAAGGTTCCAATAGAAAATAAAATGGTGCTTGAATCATCGTGATAACATGCCGCAAAAGTACATCTTTTTTGATATAGATGATACGCTTTTCCCCACCAGCCAGTTTCTAGTGCGGGCTGATGAGAATGCTATAAATGCGATGATATCGAGAGGGTTGGCGTGCTGTTTTGATGATGCAATGGAAAGGTTAAGGAAGATACAGGAAAAGAAGGGGTTGAATTACTCAAAGCATTTTGACCTGCTCGTCAAGGAAACCAATGGCAGGCGTGACCTAAAAATTGTGGCTGCGGGAATCATGGCATATCATAATACGAAGAATGCAATGGCGCCCTACCCTGAGGTTTTAGGGGTACTGATGAGATTACATGATAAGGGGCATAAGTTATACATTGCCACTGAGGGGATTGAGATTAAACAGTGGGATAAGTTGATCCGGCTCGGGCTTGATATGTATTTTGATAAGGTATATGTGGCAAAGCAGAAGAATAGGGCGTTTTACGAGCATATAATGAAACGTGAGAAGGTCGCGGGCAAGGAGTGTGTTATGATTGGGGACAGGCCCGATAAGGATACGTGGCTCGCAATGCTTGCAGGGATGTATACTATAAGGGTGAAACGGGGAAGATATGAAAAAGAGAGTGCGCGCGGCAAAGCGCATAAAGAGATCTGTGATCTGAGAAATCTGCCCGAAATTATCGAGAAACTCTAACTGCAGTCATTAATTCATATTACCCTACAATTAGACCATATGCATAACTGCTTGAAGGAATAAATATGAATTTCAATCACAATCATTCTACCCTACAATTAGATCATATGCATAACTGCTTGAAGGAATAAATATGGATTTCAATCGCAATCATTCTACCCTACAATTAGATCATATGCATAACTGCTTGAAGGAATAAATATGGATTTCAACTTCTGGTTTCTAGTTGAGGCATCCCATTCGAGTTGTACATTGGAACTATTCTCTAAAAATATCTCCTTTGAGAAAACGGAGACATCAATATACGATGAGCAGGGGTCAAACGAGGGTTCATAAGTCCATATGTGGAGTATATCACCACCGGGAAGGTAGATACTGCCACCGGCCCGGTACAACCGCTCGGATGCACATGCATAGGTTGAGACAACCTTGCAAATGCCCGCATAATCATAGTTATCCTTTTTACCGCCATAACTGGAAAAACCATATGCGCCATTGCTTGTATTTATATACTCAGAATATTTTGCACTCGCATTAACAATCTTGCTGCAACCGAATGTGTAAAGCATTCTGTAATCCTTTTCTTGGCCCAAGCACACAATGGATTTTCTCGAGATTATGTTGTAATCCAAACAGGAGAGGGAATAATTCTTGTCTAAAATAGGTAGTACTATGTGGTCTGCATCAGTCCGGCTTTTCGAATAAAGCCGCGCCTCATAAGAGTCTGCAAATGTTTCATTGCTGAATTTTGGCAGCGGGTCATCAAAAAAGATGTATATCCCGCTCTCGTTTGCTATCTCGCGCACGGAGAATCGTTCTCCGGTATATGGGTTTTCTATCTTAAATGAACGATTCCCAACGGGAGGCAATGCGATCGACTCAGTGGTGGGCCCCTCATTAAGTGGGGTTGTGTTTGAAAACACCATTGCACTATTTTCAGTATTGGGCACCTCTGCCCCGCCTTGCACACTGCTACCCTGCTCTAAGCATCCACACAGCAAAACGAGAAATCCAAATACAAAGAATAACTTGATCTTCATAACTTAGGACCTTACCTTCATAACTCAGGACCTTGCAAGCTTGATATCCTCTTCAACAACGGTTTTCCTGCTCGCGTGCCTTGCAACCCTAATCGCCTCATAGCACAATCAAGACCTTGCAAGCTTGATATCCTCTTCAACAACGGTTTTCCTGCCAGCGTGTCTTGCAACCCTAATCGCCTCATAGCACAATCAAGACCTTGCAAGCTTGATATCCTCTTCAACAACGGTCTTCCTGCCAGCGTGTCTTGCGAGCTTGATTGCCTTGGTTGCAATCTTAATTGCCTCATCTTCAAGGGCATCTATCATGGCATCAACTGCACTATCGCTCACGCGTTCTGCACCTGCACGTTTTACAAGCCGTTCAATTGGAGCTCTTGGAATTTCCGCCATTCAACCACCTTTAAGGTTTAATAATGTGTTAGAACCATTATAAAGCTTGATGGGGCTGAAGGAGGGTATAGAACCGCGCAAATACCAAAAGGAGATAGCAGAGAGTGCATTAGTGCACGGGAACACATTAGTGGTGCTGCCCACCGGGATGGGAAAGACACTCATTGCTCTCTTGGTAATGGAGAAGAAAATGCAGGAAGGTGCAATACTATTTTTAGCGCCTACAAAACCGCTCGTTGCCCAGCACCTGAAAACCGTACAAGAGCTTCTGCCGGGTGCTGATGCAATCGCAATAACTGGCGAGATAAACAAGAAGGCAAGAAAGAGCATGTGGAAGGAGCACGCTATAATCGTGGCAACACCGCAAACCGTTGAGAGAGATTTAAACATTATAGAGAAGGAAAGGTTCTCGCTTGTTGTGCTTGATGAGGTCCACAGAGCAATAGGAAGGTATGCATATGCTGAGATTGCACAGCAGTTCAAGCCATATTCGATGATACTCGGGTTGACCGCATCGCCCGGCGGGAAGAAGATCAAGATTGAGGAGATTAAGGATACGCTAAGCATAGTAAATGTGGAGAGCAGGGATCATTTAGATGAGGATGTGAAGCCTTATGTGAAAGAGATGGATATAGAGTGGATCACTGTTGATGAGAGAGAGGAGTATGCAACCGTAAAGAAGAGGCTCCACGAACTCATGGAATGGTATCTTAATCTCGTGAGGCATTATGGATTTCAGGTTTATGCTAAAAGCAGAAAGGCCATGCTGATGTCTCAGCAGTCAATAATGAGAAGCAGGATCAAGAGCAAGTATCACGCACTCAAATATCTAAGTGCTGCAATCAACCTGGATTATGCTACTGAGATGCTTGAAACCCAGAGTATGGATGCATTTTTGAGTTATATAGAAAATCTTAAAAATAGGGAGACAAAAGGTGCACAACTGCTTGCAAATGATGGGCGGCTACAGGAGATTGCTGAGAGTGTGAGACAGAATAAAGTGATCCATCCTAAAATGCAGAAATTAATTGAGCTTATAGAGGCGGATAGAAATGCCAAGTATATTGTGTTCTCGCAGTACACTGCGCAGATCGAATACTTGGAGAAGACATTATCATTGTTTGGGTTCAGGTGCAGGAAATTTATGGGCCAGAGGAAAGGGTTCACGAGAAAACAGCAGTTGGAGATTATTGAGCAGTTCAGGAATAATGAATTTGATATACTGATTGCAAGTTCAATTGGTGAGGAGGGGCTTGATATCCCATCCGTTGATTATGTGATTTTCTATGAACCTATACCGAGCGAGATCAGGACCATACAGCGGAGGGGGAGAGCCGGCAGGGCTAAGAAAGGTTTTGTGAGGATACTCATAACCAAAGGCACAAGAGATGAGGCGTCATACTTCTCATCCCTAAGAAAAGAGAAGAGTATGAAGAGGATAATAAACAGGATGAAGGGTGAGAAAGTGGGTGCGGGCCCGCGAAAACTTACGGGAACGCTTAGGGATTTTATGTAATCTTGAAATCCAGAGATGTTTTGCCTTTTGGGAAAACAGAGATCTTCTGCGCGCGTATGGGCAGGTCTACTTTATCAGCAAGGGCTGAGAGTTCGTTTATGGGGATCTGCCTATCTGTATAAAGAAGTTTGTAGGGCCCGACGGGAGATGGTTCGGCAAGCATTCTGAACACAATCCTCTGATGAATCCCTCCGCCGCATTTCACGCGCAGTATAACCGAACCGCCAACCTTGAAATCAACAGTGATTTTATCGGACATCTCAATCATCCCCTTTCCTGCCAGCAAGATAGGCAAGTTTGCAGAACTCCTCTTTATTCTTGTGGGATCTAATCTGCGAAAGTGTGAGCGAGCGCACATCTATTTTATGCATGTGTGAGTAATCATCAAGCCATTTCTCATATTCACTCTTTGCAAGTATGCTCGCAGCGGCAACCGCTTCGAACCGCTCGCCTTTTGTAGTAATTGTAATATCGCTGTTCCCATTAATGGAATGCAGTTTTGATTCAAGCTCGTGCTCGTGCTTCCTCCCGCAGAACTTGTCAATTATAATTGTGCATTTTTCTGAATTGTCAACCTTCTTGAGAAGTGATTCGATTGCTGATAGGTGCATATCTATGAGAAGTTCGTTGAGATTCCCTGCGTTGAACCGTACATTGAAATCCGAGGGGGGCATTATGCGTACTGCGTGCGGGTACTCCTTCATTCTCTTTGATACCTCGGAGAGCTGAACCGCAGAGAGCTCTTTGCTATCCATCGCCCCATTAAACCTTGCAAGCGCACGATCCTCCGGTGTCCTCAGCAATACTGCTGAAACGATCATCGGGCCTAGTGATTCACCTTTCCCAGCCTCATCAGAACCTATTACCGGCCCTGGGAATGGATCGTGTTCAACCAGAAAACCGATGATGCGCTCACGGATGCTACCGGGCGGTATATCTGAGAATACGACCTTACCGCTCGTGTATATTATCATTGTTAGGCCATCTATCTTATAGCGGCCGTATTCATACTCGTTCTTTGCATTTATGCGTTGGGCCCCGGAAAACAGCTGTGTGAACTCTGAGAGTTGTTCCTGGGGCAGGCGAATTGTATGCATCGGATATCCTTTGGCGCAAATGATTTAAAATTATAAATCAAATAGGAAGTGATGGTGCAGTATCCTATTCCGTTCGTGGCAGGGATTATTGAGAGAGAGATTAACGGGAAAAAGCATATCCTGCTTCAGACAAGGTGGAAGTTTAATGTGAGCCCGAAGTATTCCGGGTTGTACGAACTGCCCGGGGGCGCTGTTGAGGCAGGGGAGAATGTATACGATGCATTGAAACGCGAGATAAAGGAGGAAACAAATCTTGATGTGAAACGAATCATAAACCTCAAGGTTACTGATGAGATAAGCAATATTGAGAATGACCTCGCATTCGGGTTCTCACCGTTCTGCTGTACGCTCATGACCAGGCCCATCTACTTCTTAGGGATGTTTTTTGTGTGCGAGGTGGAGGATGGTGAGGTTATCCCGGGAAAAGAAGATGTGAAAGACCCGATGTGGGTAAGCGTTGAAAAGCTTGCAACCATGCTCAAGAAGGAGAGGAAGAAATTCTTCACACCATATCTCCCGGCCTTAGACATGTATGTTGAAGCACAGGCAGGAAATTACTAAACAATCCTGCCATTAAAAATAGATTCTATAATCAGGTAGAGAATGTAGAATAAGAGCAGATAGATGCCCTCGTTTTTCGTGAGTATTTTGTCTGACCTAAGGAAGAATATAACAAGCACGCCTGCAAGAAACATCATAGATGCAGTTACATAGATAATCATTGGGTTGAAAGAGAATGGCGAGATCAGCGCAAGTATACCTACCAGAAATGTGGCATCTATTATTACTGTACCAAATACATCACCGAGAGCAAGTTCCTCGTGGTTTGAGGAGACTGCCTTGATAGAGAAAACGAGTTCGGGTACACACGTACCTATTGCAACTAATGTAATCGCAATGAAAAATGAGGGAATGCCGATATCCTGCGCTAAGTTAACCCCGTATTCGACTGTATAATATGCACCCACAACCATAAAACAGATGCTTATAATGAGAAGAAGGAGGTTAACAATCCATTCTTTGCTGTGCACACCGTTGAAAACCTTCTTGAACCGCGTACGCTGTGTGTAAAGGGTGAAGAAGAATATTGCACCGCTTAATATGAGAATAATTCCATCAATTTGCGAGAGATGTCCGTCATACCCCACAATGAGCGGGACAAGAAGAAGCACAAGATAGAATAGATCGCTCTTTAATATCTCGCTTTTCACGACCACACCATTTTTTGAGAAAAGTGCAACTATACCAAACACAAGAGCGAGGTCTGCAACATCGGAGCCGATCAGGGTACCGAGCCCGAACTCTGGAATACCATTAAGCGCCGAAATTATCGAGATTGTCGCCTCAGGAGAACAAGAGATAAGAGAAACAACAAAGAAGCTTACTATGAATTCTGAGAGATGAAATACACGCGCAACCTTAGATGAGTACTTTATCCCATACTCCGCGCTCTTTACTAGAACGAAGAAAGACACGATGAACAGCACAAGATTTACAAGAAACATCATTCGTTGATTTAGCATAAAACAATATAAAGTTAGAGAAGGACCCCGCTTCTACAAGAAACACTATCATTGATTTAGCATAAAACAATACAAAGTTAGAGAAGGACCCCGCTTCTACAAGAAACAGTATCGTTGATTTAGCATAAAACAATACAAAGTTAGAGAAGGACCCCGCTTCTACAAGAAACACTATCATTGATTTAGCATAAAACAATACAAAGTTAGAGAAATTAGAGGAATGGTTCCGCATGTTCTCTCTTCTCCTGATTAGAGAAATAATTCCGTGTCTTCCAAGTTAGAGAATGCTTTCACATCTTCTTTCTTCTCTTGGTTAGAGGAACGCTTCCACATCTTCTTTCTTCTGCTGCTGTTTCTGCTCATACTCCTTAGCGAGCGTTTCCAAATCTATACCGTCTGCATGGAAGTCATACTTCCTCTTTCTTACACGCACAAAAATAGGTTGGACAACGGCCTCACCAACAATGAGCGCCTCACCTGTTTTAAGTGTTGTAATGCTGTTGAGCATATGGCTGTCTATCCCCTCGCTGCTCTCACCAATATGCTTTATATCGTAAGGGTTTGTGACGCGCAGGATGATGTGGGTGTTGCACTGGGATAAAGCGGTTGTGGAGAGACGGACGGGCCTCTGGGTAATCAGGCAGAGCGATGCACCGAACTTCCTGCCCTCTCGCGCAATCCTCTCAATCTCGCGCTTGGAGATCATCTCCTCGCGCTTAATCCCCTCTGCAGCAAAGTTGTGCGCCTCCTCTACAACTAGGAGGAACGGTGGGATCTTGCCTTTTTTGACCGCATTAAACAGCCTGCGCGCATAGTATGAAACTATGAACTGTTTCTTCTTCTCGCTGTCCACATTCTTGAATGAGATTATACTCACATGGCCCGGTTTCACGAGTGCGGTGATTGAAGGGTCATCAACCCTCCCGAATAGCTTCATTTTATGGAGCGAATTGAGATGGTCCAGGAGTGCATCCCTCGTGGAAGCGGCTTTCTTATCCTCTACGCCGGATATATCTATCATCAGGTCTTTTACTGTGAATAGCTTGTGCTCGTTAAGTGCGGCGCGCCTATACTCTTGGAAAACGGTATTGAGCATCCTTCTCTGCGGGGCACTCAGCTGGTAATAGAAAGGAAAGAGTTCCGGTTGCACATTCCTTGTTCCTATCCGTATTTTAGAGGCATCATAGACGGTAATACGGTCTGCAAATGCACTCCCACGCATGTTTGCATACTCGCCGTGTATATCCAGAACAACAACGCCAATGCGCCCCTGCCCCGAGTTGCGGTCCAGAAGCTCTTCGAGCAGTACGCTCATCAGGTACGATTTGCCGGCACCGGACATTGCAAGTATGGCCACATGCTTCTGGAATAATCTCGAGAGGCCGAGCTTTACATCAACATCGTGGTTCAGAAGTTTACCTATTGTAAGCCCATTCTCCTTAAACCCGAGATAGGTTGCAAGCATCTTCTCATCCACGGTTGATACGATAGAGCCTGGTGCTGGCGGGAAAGAACACCTGTGCAGTATGTGTCCATCAAAAATCCCCATTATACGGCACTCTGCAATCGTATAACTCCACTCGTTTACGGGGAAATGGGAGGAGAGCACACCTACACGCTCATACTCTGCAACGCTCTCGGCCCTCTCAAAATACCTGTTTGAACGGAAGATATCATTTACGACTGCAATAAGCTTTCCAGATTCGTGCTCAACCTCAATGAACTGGCCTTTTCTCACAAGTGTTACTGCATCATCATTTATTACGAATGCAAATTTTGAGGTGTTTGGGGAATCAAGCATCGAGATAACTGTACCAAGCTTTGCCATCGGGAATAGATAGGATTGATATATATTAAAACCAATCGGCAGTGCATTTCCGAAAAGACAAACTTATTTATAATATGCAAGAGAGAAAATTATGGCTCTTAAGAGCCATGTATATATGGACCCGTGAGGTAACCTGGATAGCCTACAGGGCTTCGAATGCCCTCTCGCAATGTGCGGGAAACTGGCTCCAGTGTGTTTTGCGTATGCAAACTCCCTGGGGTTGCAGGCGAGATATCGCCTGTAAGGACACCCTGGAGTGTGGGTTCAGGCAGGTTTGATTTTATGAGAACATGCCGCCCAAAAATCCCACCGGGCCCGCTCTTTTTATGCTCTTTGTGTTATACCAAAAGGTTTTAAACCAAATGGTATAATTAAGGAACAGACGGAAATCATGCAAGCCTTTCATTCTAATTTGCGAGCCTTTCGTATGCCTCGCACAATTAAAATTAGAACACCAATAATGAATGTTATAATGCAGAACGTATATACCTGAAACGAATTAAACATACCTAGTAATGGGTTCCACCAGCCGAATGGCCATGCAAGGTTAATGTCGCTATATAGAAAAGCATCTAGAAAAATATGCGAGAACGAACCGATTGCACCGCTTATAAATATCATTGAGATTTCGAGCTTTTTGTCCGTGGCCACTCTTATTCCATGTGAGATGGCTGTTGCAATTATTGCAACGAAAAGCGCACCAAAAATCGAATGCAGCGGCCCGTGAACAAAGGGATAGACACCAAAAAGATAGAGAAGCCCTTCCACATCAACAATTGTTGCACCGATTACAAGTGCGATTATGTCAAGCGATAGAAAAATCGCCCATAGAAATAAAACAGGCCCTATATGAAAAGGTGTAAAGGGCATACTCTCAATAGGAGTATCACAAACTTAAAAGATTACTTGTGGGCCATTTGTCGAAAAATCGAATAACATTTATATACTATTGTCTCTTAAATTATGTATGCGGATTGAGGGGGGAGCCGGTTGATAAATAAAGCAAGAAAACTTCTCAATCGTGAGGGAGTAAAACTCTTTTTGAAATCCATTGCGGGAGACAGTGCACCAGATATTGCATATAATCTGTTAACCCCAATCAGTGATGAGGCGCTTGCGGAAAAATGCGGTATGCGTGTTGCAGATGCAAGGATGATGCTCAATAAAATGCATAATATGGGAATCATTGATTACAACAGGTCAAAGGATAAGGAGAGCGGCTGGTATTACTACTCGTGGTTCTTAAGAGCGGATAAGCTTCTAGATACATACATAAAGAAGAAAAAGAATGATTTGGAAGGGATCGAGAGGCAGTTGGAAAACAAGGATGCATATGACTTATTTTTCTGCCCCTCCTGCGAGCAGACCTATGATGCAGAGAGGGCAAATGATCTATTCTACCACTGCCCGCTCTGCGAGAGAATATTGGATAAGGAACTCTCAGAGAGTGATTTCAGGAAAATGAGGAAGATCGCCACAAATCTCAAGAAGGAAATAGATGAAGTGCAGAAAGAGTTCAAGGCAATCTCAGAGATGAAGTACAAGACCATGAAAGTTATTTAAAGTTCCATTTTCGAATTAAAATAAAGGTGTGCTTTTGGGCAAGAACATAAAGAGTACTTCTAGGAGACCGCTAACATTTGCATTGTTTCTCATAGCCACTGTGACAATTGCATACTACTCATTTACAACGCTTGGGTACTATTGGACCGTTCTCATTCCTAATGTACTCTTGCTATACATTACTACAGTGCTTCTTGTTACATACATTGATAGCGGGCTGAAGTATGATACACCACCAAAGATAGATAATCTGCCTCCAGTTACAGTAATAATACCATCATACAACTGCAAGGACCTGATCGGGAAGACAATTGAATCTGTGAAGGCCTCTGATTATCCCAATAAGATTGAAATCATTGTAGTGGATGATGGAAGCACAGATGGTACAAGAGAATATTTAAAGAAAATCAAGGGGATCCGGCTTGTGCTGAAAGAGAGAAATGAGGGAAAGGCGGAGGCGCTCAACTATGGCGTGAGCATTGCCAAAAACGAATACGTATTCTGCATTGATTCTGACTCGTACATATCGCGGAATGCACTAAGAGATATGGTAAGCAAGATGGTAAGTGATGAAAAGATAGGCGCAGTTACCTGTTTTGTCAAGGTGGCAAACAATAAATCACTGCTTGGGAAGGTACAGGAGATAGAGTATTTTGTGGGGTTTGGGTTCTCGGCAATCACAAATTACCTGCTGAATGCAGTATTCGTAACACCAGGACCGATGACCCTATTCAGAAAGAGTGCGCTGTTAAAAGCGGGGCTTTTTGATGTGGGAAACATAACTGAAGATCTGGAGATGGCCTGGAGATTGAGGAAGAACGGCTACAAGATAAGCTATACTTATGAAGCGGTTGTGTACACAATTGTGCCTGATTCGTTCAAGGGTTTATGGAGACAGAGAATAAGATGGTATCGTGGCAAGTTATTCAACATAATGAAACATAGGGATATGATGTTCAACCCCACGTATGGATACTTTGGGATGTTCATCCTGCCGTTCTCACTCGCAAGCGAGCTTGCAGCGCTTGGCACGGTTTATTTCCTAACATATATGGTGCTTTACACAATTGCGTGGAATGTGAAACTCATTATTGCATATATGAATGCAAACAGTCTAACGTTGGCTAACCTTATCACTGGAATGTTCGGCTCAACTGCAGGCGTGCTCATGTTCTTAATAGTGGTACTCCCGTGGATTTATGCAATAATGGTGAGCCATAAGCTTGGGGATAAAAAGGTTGCATTGACTGATGCCCCCGCAATGCTGTTCTTCCTGTTCATATATAGCATTTTCCTTTCTGTAGTATATGTATACAGCCTCTACAAGGAGATATATGGTAGTGATTATCTATGGTAAAAAGTGATATATTCATAAAAGCCGGCCTTATAACCGCGGTTCTGCTCGCCCTCTCATTAGTGGTGGGAAGTTATGTTGAAGGGATGGCATACTCAAAAATGAACAATGCGCTTCTCAAGATCAATGAGGATAATGAGGCCGTTCTTATTATGCAGTCATATGCGGAGGAGAATGATACACGGATATGCGATATGATGAAACAGCACATTGATGCAATTAATGGAGAGATTTATATTCTAAGAGATGAGCTGGAGATGCAGAAGAGCACGAGTGTGCTGGAGAACTATGAGAATGTGAGGAGGCAGTACTTCTTATCTAATGCGCGGCTGCTTTCATTCACAAAACAGTTTATGAAAAAATGTGGGGATGAAGAGACCATCATATTGTTCTTCTATACAAGCGAGAAAGAATGTCCTGAATGTTATGCACAGGGCAGGATATTGGATGAGGTGCGTAGGAGGTGCACAAATGTGAAGGTGTTCTCATTCCCGGTTGATGTTGATATGTCAGTCATTAAATCATTCATGGCATACTATGGAGTGAAAAATTCACCTTCGATAGTAATAGATACAAAGGGGCAGCAGGATATTGTGCTCGATAAAGTTACGGGTGCAGATGAGATTGTTGCGATGAGCGGGTGCAAATAACGGGGTGGGATGTATAGTAGAAATAGACCTTGGGAGAAGAATAAGGAATGCGATTTCCGCATTTACGGGTAAAGCGTACATTGATGAGAAGGCTGTGAAAGAGCTCGTGAAAGAGCTTCAGAGAACACTCATAAGCTCGGATGTGGATGTGCATCTCGTACTCAAGATTACAAAAGAGATAGAAAAGAAAGCACTCGACCTTGAACAAAAGAAAGAGCTGGCTATCCGGGAACAGGTAGTGAAGATCGTTTATGATGAACTAGTCTCCCTGCTTGGGGAAACCTATGAGCCAAAGATCGAGAAGAAGAAAATACTGCTTGTTGGGTTGTATGGGAGCGGTAAAACTACAACTGCAGCAAAACTCGGGAAGTTTTACAAGAGCAAGGGAATGCGAGTAGGTGTAATATGTGCAGATACTGATAGGCCCGCAGCATATGAACAGTTGGAGCAGTTGTGCAAGCAGGCTGGGCTTGAGTTTTATGGTGAGAAAGGTGAGAAAAATTCTGCTGCAATCGTTGAGCGCGGGCTGCATAAGTTGGGAAATCAGGATGTAATAATAGTGGATTCATCCGGAAGGAATGCACTTGAGAATGATCTCATAGAGGAATTGAAAAGGATTGTTGAAGTGCTCAAACCTGATGAAAAGATCCTCGTTGTGAGTGCGGATATCGGACAGGTTGCAGGTAAACAGGCCACTGCATTCAATGAGGGGATTAATGTAGATGGGATTATTGTAACGAAAGCGGATGGAAGTGCAAAAGCCGGTGGCGCATTAAGTGCGGCGTATACAGCGCAGGCAAAGGTTATGTTCATCGGGACAGGGGAACATCTAGATGAGCTCAGGCCATATGACAGCAAGAAGTATGTTGCAAGGTTGTTGGGGTTCCCTGATTTGGAAGCGCTGCTTGATAAGGTTAAGACGATCGAGAGTGAGAGCAATATTGCGGCTCAATTAGTAGAGGAGAAATTAACTATGAAGACATTCCTTGAGCAGATCAAGGCGGCCAAGAAGATGGGGCCGCTCAAAGATGTTTTCTCAATGATGGGTGCACCAGATGTTCCTGAGGAGGTTCTACAGCAGAGTGAGGGAAAGATGAAGAAGTTTGAGGCAATGATAAACTCAATGACCCCTGAGGAACGCGATAACCCCGAGATAATAAAGAAGAGTGCGAGCAGAATAAACAGGATTGCGCGCGGGTCTGGTTGTTCGCCTGCGGATGTGAGGGAACTGCTAAAGCAGTTTGACCTCATAAATAAGATGATGTATGGGTTCAAGAAGGATAGGGGAATGAGACGAAAGATTGAGAAGCTTATGAAAGGCGGGTTCAAGTTTTCTTAGGATGTTGGGCCTTGAAATCTATAAAGTAAAATGCCGGCGCTCGTTTAGATCTTTGGTTGGCATTGAAATCTAGAAAGTAAATCCTCGTAATTCAGGATATGCGCTTGTTCATTAATGAGATAATTGCTATGTTTAATTAAGTTTTGAAATCTAATGTCGGATGCTCGTGGCCTAATGCCCGACGCTCGTTTAGATCTTTGAGATGCACGGCCTTCTCCTTCTTGAAGTTTATTGCATTCCTACCATATTTTTCTATGAGAGAGGCTGCATGTTTACCACCGAGGAAGTGGGGCATTATCACATAATCCACACCGTGCTTGTACAACTCGATCGCATCATCTATCTTATGCGCAGTTGCCATGAATAGTGGGTGCTCTTTCTTCACAGATTTTATCCTGCCAAGAATAAGAAGATTTGTTGAAACATCAGGTATTGTTGAGAGTACAATCTTGGCCTTTGAGAAGTTGAGCGTATTAAGAAAATCAATATCTGTTGCATCACCATAGATTACTGGCACCCCGCTCTTCTTAAGCATTGCAACTATATCAGGATTATAATCAATTACAAGGATATTATTTGAAAGGGTGCGCATAGATTTGAGCAGGTCATACCCGATACGGTTATGCCCGAACAGGATCATCTCCGCGCCTGCTGAAGCTTTCTCCCGTGATTTGAGGTTTTCCTTAAATAAGATCTGCTGCAATTGCGTTCCGTGCACTATCATATAGGATGAAAATGCAATGGTTATTATACCCACAGATGTTGCAACGGATAAGTATAATTCAGGTACATAACCCAGCAGGACACCCATACTCATAAGCACGAACGAGAACTCGCTGACCTGTGAGAGGCATACTGAAGAGAGGAAACTCACGTTATTGCTATACTTGAATGCACGGAGGCCCGTATATGTAATGATTATCTTTGCGAGGATTGTAATTAGAGAGAGGGAGAGCACTATGGGGAGTATACTGCTGAATGTAGATGGTGAAAGCTGTGCACCCAAGGAGAAGAAATAGATTATGAGGAAGAAATCACGCAGTGGTTTGACACGCGCAGCTATCTCGTAATGATATGCAGATGTTGAGAGGCTCAACCCTGCAACAAGTGCACCTATCTCAATACCCATCCCCGTGATGTGGAATAGCGCGGCGATTGCAAAACACCAGCCAATGGTAAATACGAAAAGAAGCTCCTGAGACCTTGCAATCATATTCATTAAAACAGGGAGGATGAACATTGTTGCTATGAAGAGTGATATTATGAGCCCGCCCCAAATTAAAACGGACTGCTCCATATTGAATGATGTGGCGGGTGAAAGTGAGGCTGCAATGAGCAGTGCAAGCACTGCAAATATATCCTGCACGATAAGAATACCCAGTGCGAGTTGGCCGTATAACTTTTCTATATCACCTTTATCGAGAAGGAGTTTAACAACGATGGCAGTACTGCTGTACGAAAGCGCAACAGAGAGAAAAAGTGCTGGTATAAGAGGCACTTGGAAGAACTGGAGGACCATAAATGTTATCGCGGAGGTAATCACCATCTGTAAGATGCCTACGATCAAAGAGGCTGTACCCACTCTCTTGATGATGTTGAGGTCAAGGTTTATACCTACAATAAAAAGAAGGAAGGCTATGCCCATCTGTGAGAGTGAGTTGAGCGAATCATGTGCAATATCAGCACCCCCAAATATGAGAGGGAGTGAAACACCTGTAAGAAGATATGCTATGAGCACTGGCCGTTTAAGCATTTTAGCAATTATCGATAGGATAAATGCCAGCGCCATTACAAATGCGATCTCAATGAATAAGTCCACAGAGTTAATTCTCCGAGAAGATTTATAAAAAAGCGTTTTTGGGCTCAGAAGTTACTCCGGCATTCATTGCTACGGGGTTTGCCCGCGCTCATCTGGGGTGGTCTCGTCATCGCCTATTACTATTGGTGCTTTCTAAGTATAAAAAGGTTATCCCTGCTAGTTTGTGAGCGGGCAGATATCCGTTGCAGTCGCAGTTGGGAATTTGCTAACCTCGCTTGGGTCAAGTTTGCTCGTTACACTAGTATTCTTATCTATAAGTTCAACTGCCTGGTCTCTAATCATTATCTTTACAATGTTTTTAAACCCACTCATATCTGTAGTGCACTTACCAAAACTACTTCCGCAGGCCAGGTATGCAAAATTACCTGTATTGCAAAGATCTTTCCAGAGAGGTTTGTATTCATCTCTCAACGAATTTGCAAGTGTTGGGCATTGAGTGTTTACTGAACCTATAAGATTATTGCACCAACTCTCCTTAGAGTTGCTAGTTGTACACTGCTCATATGTCTTGCTACCACAAAAGTCGCTAAATGATGATGATTTTGAATAGCAATTTGTAGATACTGCAGTTGCAAGTTCTGCGCATTTCTCATTAAGTTTCGATTCACAATCATCTTTTAGGGATCTTGAATTAACATTTTCGCACTCCCCAGATACCATTAGTTTGCATGTTAGTTCAACCCATGCCCGTTCGCTATCGCAATCCTCTTGAATACATCGCCCGAATGCGTTTTTTATGGAAGTATCTATAAGCGTATCAAGTGTATCTGTCATCTGTGGGTGAAGTTCAGGTTTGCAACCTGGTTCTCTTTCAAGCAACATCACCTGTATGGAATCTGTGGGTGCAGTGCTCTTCTTTTCATTAGTAAAGTATACACAGCCAGAGAAATACTCCTTCTCGATAGATGCGCTGCTGCTATATATGTATGGATTGCCGCGTTCTACGGATATGTAAATGGGAATATTTGCGTTCCCACCTGCAATAATTACTCCTGTGCCAATTTTCTTTATAATCTCACTTTCAAGCTGGTCAAATGCATTTACATATTCTGGATACTGAGTTTTATACGCATTGAAATCTACAGGTGCGGACACTACATTATGTACCTGCTCACCCAGTGCGGCACGCGCCTCTGGTGGGTATGCCTTCAGGCTTATGCATGTAGTAGCTGAAGAGATGTTCACAACATGGCAACCTTCACTTGTGCATGCCTCTGAAAGACATTCTAAATCCTTCTCATCAACAACATTATCATTATTGAAATCATACCTCCTGTCATACTGTTTTGAAGCGAGGAAATTGTTGAAGATCTCAATATCTAACCTATCAAGATATGTGTCCCCGTTAAGGTCATACACACGGCCATCTGCTGAGCATGCGGAGATGCAATCCAAACATATTTCTGGCGGGTTTGATACTGCATCTATAAAGTCATCAGGACATTTCGGGCACAGTTTCTTTATTTCAAATTGATTAGGTGTGAATGGTTTCCAGGGACATATACCCATAGGACACTTTTTATTATCTTTGCAATAGTAGATGATGTCTGCACCTTCAGGCAGCTCGCTCTCCAGATAACACCCTGTAGAGTTGCAATATAATGGAGGTAAATTGATGTTGATGTTTAGTAGTTTGTTCTCTAATTTCGCTTTAACTTTAATACACTCATACCCTTCTGGTGAATCTTTCACAACACTGGGATGAGATTTATCAACGCATTCACCGGTTTGCGGGTCGCGTATCCCATACTCGCACTTCTCATCTTCAACAAAACCGTACGGGGCATTTCCTTGTGCAAGACACTTGTATACATTGGGCCCGCCGCCTATAATATTAACGCAAATCTTATCACTGCACGGCATACATTCGTCTCCTTTGCAATATACACTGCACGCCTGCTTTGCATGGTCAGCATCGCACGTTATGGAAGTGCACGCAGGACATGTACCATCCGGGTTACAGCACCCGCTCTCACACGTTGCACACGGTTTCAGATCACCGATGCATTTATTGTTCTGAAGATCTATACAAGACCCATCCTCTGCATTACAGCAACCGCTTGCACATTGTTTGCATTCATAACCTATCGCGCATTTTCCTTTATCGACACAGGAATATGTACCCTCAACATTTGCGCATATCTGTTCAGGACAGATTGTACATTTGCCTGATGCATCACATAATGAACACGATTTACCAACGTTATCAGCACTGCACGATTTGCCTATACAAGAGGGGCATGAGTTGTCAGTGTTAGAGATGCATTTACAGGGTGAACGCTGGTCATCGTTAAGATGATACCCTGCTGGGCAATCACCTTGTAATGCACATACATTCTTCTTCAAGTTTGGGTTGTACACGCATACGCTCTTATCCTGACATTCAGCACAATTGCCTGCAGAATCACATACCTTGCAAGGTTCGCCTACATTATCGCACTCGCGCATACTGCATGAGGTGAGCGGTTCACACCTGCCGTTGGCATTGCACGCATACCCTTCACAGCACGAGTTAACATCCTCTGGATTGCACAGCATATTTTTACTGCACGGCATACAACTACCAGTCGCATTACATGAGTATCCGGGACAACAGGGGTTTTGCTCATTACACTGCTGCGGGTTCAGGCATACCTCCTCGCGTTTTATGCACTGCGAGAGGTCAGTAATGCTACAACACTGCCCGCGCGAGTTGAGTACATATCCTTGACCGCATACCTCTGTATCACAATAGGGGATTGGATTGCCAAACCCATCTTTGACACAACAACCGCACGATGAATCACAACTGAATGCCTCTTTCGGGCATGTCTTCTGCTGAGTGCTGAGAGATTGTATGAGCCAGAGTATGAATAAGACCAAAAGGAAAAGTACCAGAAGCAAACCAAGTGTTCGAATATCCGCACCTTCCTCTCTATCGTGAGACATAATCATTTACCCCCAATTTTTATCATAATCGGTTTTGTAAAGCAATCCTCAAGCTTTTTACCCTCTGAGGTGCATTTGCTTGCAACCTTAGTGCAGTAATCATTATCAAACTGCAATGTTGAGGTTATGATAACCTCATAAGGTGAGACTTTTGATGTATCTTTATATGTCTTGCCACCACATACGAATGTGTATTTGAACGTATCACCGCTCTTGGTATAAGTTACTGAATCACAGCATACAGTAGTGAGTAATGGTATATTCCCAATATTCTTTATCTCTGAGTAGCCATAACCTGAGAAACAGGTTGAGGTATCTACAGATGATATCCCGCTTGGGACACCATCCGCAGGCACTATATATGCACAACAGCCATTATTATCTTTGCATGTAAACGTTCCTGATGGGCATTGTGGTTTTGTTACTTTACATACCAATTTACCACCCATAAGACTGCAATCAGGGGCAATTTCAGTGCATCCGTAATCAGGACATAAATAGGTGTTCTCCGGGCATGCAAGTGCGGTTTTTTCACCGTCTATACAACACCCGCACCCTTCCAGAGTTTTACATGGATGGCCGCCTTCACCACATGCACATTCACCAGTCAACGCATCGCAGCAGCCTGTTGGGCAGTTCGGGTCATCACATTCATACTGACCTGCAGGGCAGTTCCCTTGTGGTTTGCACACAAAACCACTATTAGATTTTGCACATATGGTATTATCAGTGCACGTAAGGCAGGAATCACTTGATGTGCACACTTTACACGGTTCTGTGGGGTTTGTGCAAGGCAGATTATTGCATGAGTTGCTATAAGCGCACACCCCGTTGACGCATAGCCCGCCAGCACAACATTCCGTGTTATCCGTGCACTGCCTATTGCATGATTCACATTTACCGCTCTCTAAATTGCATGTGTACCCTTCACAACAGGGATGGTCCTTATCGCATGGTGCACCTTCATCACACCCAGTACATTTCCCGTTTATGCATTTAGTGCCTGAGCACGGGCAGTTCTGTTGAGAGGGATCGCAAGAACTGAAACAGTCTACACATAACCCGTTTACACAACCCCATTTAGCACCTGAACAGCAATCGGCAGTGGTTTTACACTGTTTGTTCTCACAGTTCTCACATATGTTCTTCAGGAGGTTGCATCCATAGTTGGAACAGCCCGGGATTGCTTTACATTCAGTATCAGTAGTACATTTGGTAAGACATTTGTCTGCAGGTGCACATTTACCTTCCGAACATACCATTCCACTACAGCAGGAGTTTGGATCTTCAGAATTGCATACTGCGCCTACTGCACATGGTTTGCATGCACCCTGACCATTGGATTGTAATTCACATTTAGATTCGGGGCAGGGATCTACACTACATTCTGCATCTGCGGTACAAGAGGAGGGGTAAACACATTGCTTTATTAGTTCAACACATTGCTGTGGGTTTGATTTTTGACAGCATTTCCCGCCTACTGAGATATAATCATCACACGCAGAGCATACATCAACTGAACCATCAGAATTTTGTTTACAGCAACCGCACGGGCTCGATGCACATTCATATGACCCTTCTGGGCAGGGCGGTTTAGATGTGAAGTTGCAGAACTGAAATATGAATAAAAGCGCGAGTATACCTATTATGATTATTGCAACCAGGCCCAATCCATCATCATCTCTACTAAAGAAAGACATAATCATCACTCACAAGACATATTTTTCAACACTGGCACGGAATACCTCGCATCAAGCACGCATTCATTCATCTTCTCAATCCACATATACAAGGAATACATCATAATCATCACTCACAAGACATATTTTTCAACACTGGCACGGAATACCTTTGCATCAAGCACGCATTCATTCATCTTCTCAATCCACATATACAAGGAATACATCATAATCATCACTCACATTTGTATTTTTTGTAAAGTGCCATCAATCGTGAAGGGTCGCATTGGTTACCCTGCTGGCCTAGCGGAACATCACTCTCAGAGAATTCCGTGAGAACCTGCCCAGTACCTTCATAGTAATACTTGCCACACTGGTCAAACCATGCACGTGCATACGGGTCTTTTCTCTCCGTACCATTTAGGATCTCTGCAATATTATTGAGATTATTCAATGCAGTTATGAATTTTGAAAGCGAGGTCGGATCGCTAGGATCGTATGCAGGCAAACCTGAAATACCCTGCTCCTGCAAGAAGTTGGAATAACCAGTATATACATTCTGTACTGTACTCCCCTCGCTTGTGCTACCCTCACCCGCCAAGTTCCCAAGATTGCCTGTAATGCCTAAACCTAAATTACCACCAAGTAATCCGGTATTTGTACCTGATGACCCGCCGGTTCCGATCTGACCGCCAAGCGTACCAGTAAACCCAGCCGGTATATTTAGTGAGCCAGTGCCAGATTGACCGCTCGTACCGCTCAAACTCTGAAGCATATAATCTCTAAGCGAAGGTACCCCTATTATTACATCTTTACCAAACATACCATACTCAAATGGGCTGGTCGAACTTCTCTTAGTATCATAGAATAGGCCATAATCACTGCCGGAGATACCTGTACCTATCGGCTTGCATCCAGTATCAACAAGACAATACTGGCCCATACCTATAACCCCTGAACCGAGCATTAAAATGAAATCCTCTTCATAAAGCTGTTTCACCTGCTCTACAAGTTGGGTATTAGACCAGCACGATTCTTTCTCATTATTGCTCCTGTTAAGTCCAAACCCTATAATCATTGAAGGTATACCATATTTTGTGGCTGCATACTTTGAAACATTAGCGACGCCATCAAGATAGTTTGAAAGTTTGCATTTGCCCCTATTGTTAACACCGGGGTCATCTATGAGAATAACAAAACCTATCATATCAAGCTTGCCGCCAGAACCTTTGAGCTTACCGTTGTTAAGCTCACTCATCACTTTATCTATTGTTGCTTTCATTGCATCGATCTTATCAGTGCTTATGTTCTGCTCTGAGGATTTCAGGTGTATAAGGAATGGAAGTGTGGAGATACACCTCTGCTTGTAAATCTTTGGTGATTCTTTGGGTGGGCATAGGTATGTATACTTCTTTCCCTGGCTCTCACACGTTGTCTGGTTTTCCACGCCATATTCACAATTAGATAATTCTCTTGTTAATTGATTGTACTGACAGCAGCAAGCACTCGGGCAGCTCCCGAATGTTTCATCAGAACTACACTTTGATTCTGAATCTGCGTTTCTACATTCTGGCAGGCCTTTCTCACCAATCTTACAGCAGCATCCTTTCATTATCATATCTACATAATCTGTAAGTGGGGTTTCAACATTTTCACCCGGTATATCTATCTTCTTACCGCACTCATCCGTGGATTGAATCTCTGCACGGCAAGTTAACTCAATCGCTTCAACCTCTTTTGCAATACCCGCAGAAGTCGTTGGTGAAAGTGAATCAACATCTATAAGCTCAGTGGTGATCACTGCTGGTGTGGCAGGTGCATATGGGTTGAGAAGCTGGTACTTTAGTGCCGGATTATCAAACCCGGGTTTGGGCAGTGCAATCTCTGCGGTTATATTCCCAAGCATTGAAACTACATTATCACTGCCAATCTCATCAGATGTTGCTTTGAGCTCTTTCCCAGTAATATCATCAATCACTTTGTGAGATTTGATATAATCTATGGATTTGCAACTTACTTCTCCTTTTTTCAAACTTTCTTTCGTGCTGCTGGAATCGCTCAGAGAAGCAAAATTAATGGTTCTATCCACCTTATCCTTATTGTAGAAGCATAAGTTTGAATTCCCGCTCTCTGGAATGCTCACCTTTGAAGGCCTGAATGAATTTATCTGTAGTTCTATGTTCACTGGCTGTCTTGTCACGCGCACTGTAAACATCTTACCAGTATCTGGGTTGTAAAGTAGATAGGTTGCACTCTGTTCATTATCATCTAATGTGAATTTGAGAGATTCGCCCTGTAATCCGGAAGTATCAACATTAACACTCTCCTTAGCTTTGATAACCAATTTTTTCACGGCAGGATTATTCTCACTCAATGAAGAAAGATAGTTATCCATATCATGCGGGCTTATTGAGTAATCCTTTGGAGTGTTTATGCAATTCTGTATATCTGAATCAGTGGCGTCGCTTCCTAAGATACCACTACAGTTCACCTTTAATCTCTCCTTTATTATATCCTGTATATCCTCCTTTTTATTTTCCCCTTTATCACAAGATGAGAGCTTACCGTAATACCATACTATGTTTTCATCCCCAGTATTGCGTATCTGGAGCTGTTCACCTACAAATAAATCCACTGTATCTATTTCTCTTCCAGATCCATATTCATCAGAGGTTATAGAGAGGTTGTACAAGTAAACATCTGCAATGTAATTCCCTTTGGTGATATCATCCATACTAATCGTAGCATTTCTGTATAATCTAACTCCATCTGACACGCTTGGGATATCGTATTTAACTTTACTTAATAACCCCTCATCGAGTGAATCACGTTTAGGATCATTTCCAGAGACATCTGTGGCAAATGGTGAAATGTGGTAGAATGTAGATCCCTCTTTCTTGAAATTCGGATAGAATGGTGCATCATAAACCCCATATTCTCCCTGTATATCTGGTGTGTAAGTACCTGTACCACCCGGTGCCAGAACTCCCTGGATTCCATCATATGTATCGGCACCAAAACATACTACCTCTGTTAAACTATCTTCCCCTTCTATTGAAACGGGGAATGTTTCAGTGAGTGCATACCCTTGGCTGCTCTCTGTGGACCCAGATGCAGTCTCAGCAGTAAAGTATGCTGATGCGGGCCTCACACTATCTATCATAAACAGCATACCTCCCGTAAACGCATTCTCAGGAATTCCTCCATCTCGTCTAGTGCCTATCTCTGAGGAAACATAATGAGATCCCCCAGTATCACATCCTGGGTTATCATACGGATAGTAAGAACCATCGATGAAATCCACAGTAAGTTTTCCATTAACTGGTGAAGAAAGATCGATTATCTGCGTATAATTTATATTGCATTCCCTATCATTGTTATAACAGAAACCTGAGATAACCTGCGCGATATTCCAATTATCTCCGGCATTATTCGTTCCTCCTGAAGGCCCTAGTCCATGCGACTGGTGACCATATGCAGCAGGTGCGTTTGGACACCATAATACATTTCCTAATGAAGGAACACCGATTGAAGCAATACCTCCACAATTACTTTCTTCACTGCGTGAGGCATCACCAAAACCGCAGGCAGTGCCCCATTTGTTGTACACAATTACACTCTCTGTTTTCGGACTGTGGCCACTTATAATTGGTAGTCTGAGTTGGAACTTGGCATCAAACACTTCATCATCTTTGTTCGGATCGCTACAACCTCCATTACAAGAGAAATCATATCCATCATACCTATCAAAAATATCGCCTGTTTCTGTGAAAGGCCCACTAACATCCAGCATACCACATGGGGTATATTGAGGTTTATCTTCAGGAGCAAAGCGTATACCTACACCATCCGCAATTATCTCACCGGTGGTTATACGTAAGTTTGATGGAATAAATGAGAGTACATTAGATGAATCGGGATTAAAGATCTTATTCTTAACATTGATATACTCAAAATTAGTATAATCTGTTCCACTAAGCCTTGGTGCATATATTTCGTGACCATATTTAACGAGCGGAACAACAGAACGTGTAACATTACCCAAAACCTGCGGAATAACTACCTCTTTTGTTTTAGACGTATGTATATAATCGGCAAATGCCCCTCCTCCACCGATTCCTTGAATAACAGGCACATCATATGCAAATTCTCGTGGGAGCGCCCAATAATTCCAGGGAACTATGAATACGGATCTACCACAACCTGTTGGGTAATCATGATGTTCGTCTCCAGGTTGTGGTTGACCTGGTGCATTACTAGTCCATAAATCATAAAGTATCTTGTAGTTTGATCTCCTAAGGATTGCGCCATTCCATCTGTCAGGCGCACCAGTTGTGATGTCGTCTCTCGTAATCTCGTGTGTTTTACTATCACCATAAGGCATACGTCTCAGCAAGATTGCATATTTATTTGTGTCATAAACACTTGGATCGTATGGGATATCTAGATAATAGTTAGTATCTTTTTCGCGTTTCTGTGCGGTATTGGTGAATAATCTGTAAGCCATAACTGAACCATAGCCATTTTTCAATCCACTCACAAAACCCGGGGATAAATCAAGATCTCTTGGAAGAAGCTTTGAGGCCTGTGTACCATTCACCACTTTACCACTCAACATATGCAATGTAACATAACCTTGTCCACCCGCACCTGGTTGTGTATCCTGCGACTGTCTTACAAGTTTTACATTTATGTCTTTATACCCCATATTAGGAAGTAATGTTACCTCTGCAACCTTGGTAGTTTTAGCATCATTAAGATAATTGCTGAAGAATGGATCGTGATTCACAACTTCGGGTACATTGTTAATTATGTTACCATTATACATAATCCCAGTTGCCATAGATCTCCTGTATGCCATCATTTTTGATGTGCTCCACCAATCGTTTGATCTTATATCTACAGATTTGGTTGGTGTAGTCTTATCCAAAGTGAAACAGTACTTATCTATGCTTGCGGGTCGGAGCATAACTGCACGTGGCATATCTGCAAGGTTATGCACTTTTATGAGATAGTTAGGAGTACCATGATCATCAACTTTAACAGAGGTATAGGACATATTAACAACACGAACGGATTTCACAGCAGTCAGGTTTACGTTCTTCTTTGCTTTCCCCTCAGTTATAGTGAATGTAATATTCTCATCTGGCATTGTGAATAGCCAAGACTTTTGTCCTTGATTAAAGCTATTATCAACATCAGATTTTGAAATACTTACTTTATCCTTGGTGAGATCGCTTGCAAGGCTCACATTAACCAATGTACCCACACTTACTGGATAAACCTCATCCTCAGATGGGTTGTGTACCTCTACTCTCACATCACCTATTCTAGAATAGAGGAATACGGGTAATGTATTATCGTAAGCGAGCATTGACCTTGCAGCCATTACTTCCTGAGAAGTTGGCACACCGTTAAGTGTCTGCACACCAAACCCTAACACCTTCATTGCACCTGCCTCAGCCGCCATCTTTGTGGCCCCGCCCTCAACATCACCGCGTATAATCAAAGGTACTTTTTTCTCCTGAGGGTTCTTAGGATCACCAGTTACATTATACAAATAGAGAACCTTGCTTCCCACACTGCGCACTACAAAAGAGGTTGGTGATGATTTTTTAACATCAAGTGAAACACTTCCACTTCCAATCATTCTACTACCCACAACCTCCATGGATAATGTGGGTTCTACAATTTGTTCTTTAGGCGCTTGTATACCTTCTTTGATTTCTATTAGATAATCACCTGATTGATAAGTGTAGATTGCAAAACTATTGTTAGATATTGGGAGAGTGCGAGTGGAAGGGGAAGAATAGGACTTTATTTCAAGTGTAACCTTTTGAGGTGCATTATTTCTTATTATTACCTTTGGGCTTGCGAGTTCTAATCTAGTCGTGCTGAACCCTGTATTGTGTATTGTAACCTCATCAAATAAGGAATAATCTGCATCATCTTTGTTTATTATGTATATTGATGGGAACTGCTGGAAAATATTACTATTCTGGAGAGGATCATTCAAAGCAGACATGTAATCTGGGAATTTCACGTTTACTGTGGTAGGTACTGCCATACCATTAACTATGAATACAGTACTCTCATTTGCAGCTGCAACGAGTAGGTTAAGGTTTGTTTTATTATTCCTGAACATGTAGAGACCTTCTGAGAGGGTAATACAGGATTTTGTCCCGGGTGTAAGTGTTATCTTCTGCCCGCTCGATATAGGAGCTGTTAGGTCTTTTGCAGTTCCTACAGCTACTGGACCGATAATTGTAACTGTGCTATCACGTGAGTTTAGACAAACCTGGCCATTAGGTTTAACCCTCCCATTTGACGGGTTGAAAGAAACCTCTGTAACATCAACATTAAGCACATCACCTGTGGTCACAGAAAGATAGAATTGCCCACCAGTCAACATATCTGTGAAATTATAATTCGCTGATTCGGTGGTCTTAGTAAACTGGAATGTGCAGTAATCGGAGAGTGCATCAAGAAGGAATGACCCTTTATTACCCTTATCTGATACATATTTTATCTCACGCTTTGCACTTAATGGATTGGATATGCACACATAATCATCAGCCTTGGCAATTGAGGATAGTGGTGTGTATGAATAATCATTCATATTGATTGTTGACATAACATCGTGCGGGAATACTACAACGTATGCATGCTGTGAATCCTGATGGTCAAGATCAGTCAACCTGTACACACCGGCTTCTGGAATATCAAAACAGCATTCGAGACCGTACAAGGAACGTTTGGCTGCAATTGGATAGTATGTCTCGGGCGTATAATTCATCTTTCTCTCAAGAATGAAGTTCTTTGCACTGCCCTGTACTGCATTTCTTATGCATAACTTTGACCCTTCCATGAGTACAATCGCCCCGGGTGTAAATGTGGGTTCGCTCTCACCACTCACCGTTATCACATTATCGCAAGTCATGTACGCAACAAAGGTGAACTTATTGCCATCAATTGTATCTGTATACTCACCGGGCGCAAACACACCTATAGTACGCAGGTTGCCGTTACTCTCGCGCACTTGTAGAACTGGTTTTAATGGTAGTGAACCAAGCGTAATCCCCCCTAAAGAGGAAGATACCTGGGTATCTGTACCTGATATCTGGACCACACCATTCTCATTAATATCTAGAACGGCCCCTGAGTCTAATGTATGTGAACCTATAATGTTGCTGAGCAAACCGAGTGTTTTTCCATTTACGTTTAACTTGAGTGAACCGAGTGATTCTCTATTTGATTGTGTATTGCCGTTTATGTTTAATTGTATATTACCTCCCAGATTACCCGGCTTAACTTCCAAAGTTGGTTTGCATGTGTCATAATAACCTGATGCGTATAGAGGATCAATCTCAAGCTGGCCATTGTAAAGGAATACGGGCGTACCATTGCTCATTTGAACTATACCTAAAGTAGATTTCCCAGAAGCTGGTACATCAACCTTAACAGTTGCGTTTGCAACCTTGTTATCATCTATTGTGAGTGTGTGCGAACCGGCAGTGAAATTTGTATTCTTTCCTGTTGGCAGGCATAATGTACTGCCTGATGAGAGGTTTGCAATGGGTGTATTCAACCCAGCTTTATACACTAAATGCTGACCCGTACCTTTATTCATAAAACAGATTTGCCCACCTTCTATAACTGTAACCTCAGAAGGTACAAAAGGTGCATTACCCGCTTTTATGAGAATATCTGCAGGGTTTGTCGGTTTGCACAATTGTTTGGCAACCTCATAATCCTTGAACGTTGGGCCCTGCCCTATCATAAATATGGGTATCTGCTTGTTCTGATCCCCAAGAATATTTTGCAATATCCCGGCTGTTAGGTTGTGAATTTCGTATAAGTATCCACCCTGTGAGGTCTTCTCACTCTTCTTCTTACAGAATGTATAATAGTACTCCGTATCTGATGTTGCACGCGTGCATTTGTAAGTAGAGTATATCGCATTTGTACAACTGCATCTACAAATGAAATACTTGTTTGGAGTGAACGTAAGAGGAATATTGGATGAGGATATGCAGCTAGGACCGATCACTGCACGGTCAATTTCCACACAGGGGTTTAACCCGTTGCATTTGTCATTAAGCTTATCAGATGTTAAACCGCGCGCAATTGCTGGTGGTTGTGTACCCTCTCCCATATCACTCTTTATATCATCATCAGCATGCTCTTTTGAACATTTGTTGCATTCGTCCGCTTTATCTGGGTTATCACCAATATTACAGCATATGCTTTTACATGCATCAATACTTTGACACTCTTTGGATGCCCCATCATTACTACTTTGAGAATCCTTAGTATATGATGAAGGTATTAGCGTTATTAGCTTGGGGTAATCTTTCTGGAGATCGCGAATTACATTATCACCTGGGTCTCCACTAGTATTAATTATTGGATTATATGTGAAACCACGCGCATTGAATGGGTAATGTATAGGCATTGCTGCAGGACAGGATTGGGGGAGTAGACCTACAATAGTTCCTTCATATCCGCATGTAGAACACCCATCATAAATAGAAGTACAGTTTGTCATATAACCTTCAAAACGTTGCTCGCTCGAGATTGCATTACACGTAAATCCGCCGCCTTCCGTAGGGCCAAAAGAACCATAACCAGTACTGCCTTCAAATTTAGTGCCTACACTAGCACTCTCAAAAGGATATACGATCCCACTCCCGCTCCTACTGCCATCACAAGAAAGTGAAGCTATGTAATATCCTGTATTAGCAGTTGGGTCAAAATCACATTTGTACTGGAGGCAGAGTGTATCTGGAACGGGTAGAGGTTCACATTTATCACCGCGTTCCTCACGATAGATAGTACCCTGCGGGTCATCATTTGCGCCCTTGAACGAGGGGGAACATTCCCAGTACTCACTTGTAGTCGAAACTTCTTTTACTAATGCGAGACAGGATGCTTCCTTACATTCAATGGGAGATTCTTGAGTAACTGGGGGTTTTGCTTCAATTGTAATATCTGGTGGTAATTCCTGCCTAGAATCATACTTTAGACAACCTGTAGAAAGGATGAGCGCTAAAAGCAACATAAGAAAAAGCATTTTCCTCATTTAATTCCCCCCTATATCCAAAAGTTGTGCTGTAAAGCTTTTATTCGTTATACTATCGGTGAATGAATAGCCAAAAATGATTGGCGGGTCATATCCTATACGAATCTCGCTTCCGTTTAATTTGTATACACCTACAATGTAATCCTTTCCATGTATGTTAACTGTAATATTCTTATCAAAAAACGTGCCATTGATGTACTCACTGCATACCACCCAGAAAGGATAACCATTGCACGGGAATGTTGACTGCGACTGCGGGATTGGTGTGCCTAAATCATCAGTTAATACCTTTGTGTTTATGCATTTCCCATCAGGGCCATAAGTACTCATCGTATGCGTGGTAGATGTTTTTCCATTATAATCGCGCGTTATCTCCTGTGATATTATGATCTTATCACCTATAATATTGGATAGTTTTGACCTAACATAGATTGGCTCCTCACCAAAATAGAACTTGTAAGACGTTGAAAGCAAGAGGAGTTTTGCAGGGTTTCCGATTGGTGTACAGTTTAGCGATTGATTCGTAATGGGCTGCTGGTCTGAGAAGTTCTTCATCTCAATGGTACTGTTAATACTTGTATTCAGTAGAGTAGAGAAATTTGTGGAGAAGTTTTGAGTGGGGAGATTAATAAGGTCTAAAGAGGATGATGGGGTTGTGTTCTTATTCTGGGATGAGAAATAGAGAAGAATAAGTATGGATAGAAACATAGCTGCTATGAGAAGTACTATTGTCTTATCATTGTCTGCGAGAGGAATCTTTTTCAGCTAAATCACCCTTACCATCCCGCGGCCTATATCAGAGATATTACCACCGAGTACCTGAGCAAGCGACCTCGCGAATAGCAGTGTGCCAACCATTGCAATAAACGGATAGAAGAACGCATATAAACGAACTACCTGGAACCCTGAGATATCGAGCGTTGGAAGCGACTTGCTCCCCTCACCACCCCCACCACTCGTACTCTCACCCCCATAGTATGCCTCAATCGCAGTCGGGTCTGAAGGGCATACCTTGGGTGCATTCACCGTTTTGCTCGGTTGTCCTTCAACTTCAATAGTAACTTTGCATTCTTTTGGTAAAGGAGGGCCACTGAAGAAAAGTGTAGTCAAAAGGAATGGATAAACGAAATAAAGCGAGATTGCAATGGCCATTATTGCCGCACCACCACCTCTCGTGAACGGCACAGAACGGAGGAGTATTCCTATGGGTAGGTAAACTGTAACCATGCTCGCCTCAATCCACTGCAACAGATTTATCTGGAAATATGCGGCAATGGAGAGCCACATCACATCCTCAGCCCGCATCATCGAAGTCATCAAATCCTTCCAAGTGCTCAGGAAAATTTGGCTGAGCGGTAACGGGAGGTTGCCACCAAATACATAAACACCTGCACTCATTCTTGTGAGCATCTCCTTATACTCATTGCTTTGCGCCTCTTCAAACGATTTTTTTAGGCAGGTTGTCGTTGAGATGAGGTAAACATAGGAAGCATCAAACACATTCACTTGGTATCCTTGCTTGCCTAATAGCTGTTCAGCTGCTTTCTCACTTATCATATCACGGAGGTCTACACCGGAAGCAATCGCAAAACTTGTTGTCTTCTCAAACCCGAGAAGAATAGTTATCATGAGCAGGGTTGCAATTAGCTGGAACAACTCGCGTTTTATCGTGGATTCAAGTTGTGGAAACTGGAATATCTTTGAGAGCATATACATAAGGATGAGTGCAAATGCAATCGTTGTAACTACCAGTAGCGATATTGTGTACCACTCACCCGGTAGATTACTCGCAAATGTTTGTGCAGATGTTTCCCACAATGAAGTTGTAAGGAAGATCCAATCCATCATATCGCCCTCAGTATTCCGCTTATATCCGTCTCCGTACCTAGAGATGCGGAGAGGCTGCGCACTATCGCGCTCACTATGAGAACTTCAAGTGCCGGCATAAAGAATGCCACAAGCATTATAGTGCCAAAAGATGCATAGAGCGAATGAAGATCGCTCGTGACAAAATCACCTAACCCAATATCAAACCCTAAAGGAAGTGCTGAAATTGCTGCAGTAGATGTGAGTGCTGCAATCGCTGAAAGCAAGGGAACCAAATATCCAAAAGCTGTTATTGCTCCGCCCAGTGTGGTGGCAAGCATTATGGTCCCAACTGGGAGAAGGTATTCCATTGGGGAGATTCCATCCAAATGCTTATATGAGATGGGTTCAATTGCAGCAAAACCTACTGCAACAATAAGCGGGTAAATAAAAGACATGCCTAAGGATACACCTATAAGAACGCCTCCAAACTTTCTCACTATGGGGAATGCACGGAGAGCAAGACCTATCGGTAGGAGAGCCAAGAAGACTTGGCTGTGCACAATCTTTAGAAGTACATACTGGAAAACGAGAGAGAAGTATGCGAATAGGGTCATCTTAGAAACGGGAGCAATAGCCTGTCCAATAAAGCTGTATACTGGGAATGGCGAGAAATACAAAGTAAAGCCATATACCGTGAAACCTGTTGAAGCACTACCAACTGCGGCATAATCAAAGAGGGCCTGCGACATATCAAGATATGCTTCAAGGGTTAATTTCATTGCATCCTTAACCTTTGATTCTGTGGAAAGCATGAGTGCGTTTTTTTGGCCCAGCTCTATTCCCTCAGGTGATACGGAAATATTACAAAGGATTTGAAGCAGACCTGAAAGAATGAGTGCAATCACAATAGTAATCCCCACCTGTTGGATCTCCACCTTTGTAACTGATTCAATATCTGGGCTATCAAGCAGCTTTCCAACCATATACCATAAAGAAATCAAGAGAGAAGAGAAGATAACACCAGTGAAAAAGATGGAGAGCATATCTTGCGAGAACACTACCCCGCACACATCACCACTGCTGGCTTGTACAAGAGCGATCGTAAGGAACAATGAGATGAGAATATAGGATTGCTTCATCACACCACCCTAACCAGCTGGGAGAAGTCAATATCGCTTCCAAGCAGCAGAGCAAACTCTCTAGCAAGACCCAGAGAGACAATTATTGCGAACATGGGAAGGATCGTACATTCCACAATCATTCTTAGGAATACTGTTGTAAAGCTTGATTTGCCGTTAAATATGAGATCTTTACTGCTTTCTGGTAGGATAATTTTGGCAAAATCACCATCCCAATTAATCCCGCCAAAAGATTTTACCCCACCTATTCCGATCTTAGCCAAAAGTGGGGTTCCAAACTCGGATACCAAGCTTGGTTTGTAGTTCTCACACATGTGTTGCGTAGTATTGAACTTGCTCTGCATTAGGCTATCACCAAATAAATACATGGCAGGTAGGATGAAATAGAGGCTTATAAACAGCGCTATCAAAAGATTACCACCATGACGGGAAAACTTGAATGCCCGCAGGAATATACCTAACGGGAGAATCATTGTGGCGCCTTTATTAAAAATGAATGTGAACAGTTGAAGATGGAACTGGAGGGTTGTGAACGGGATGAAAAGATAACTCTGAATATCTGAGAGGGAAGTAAGTATGGGCTGCATAAACATTGAAAATGGAATCCCTACACTCAAACGCTGCTGGTCTCCCTTTGGATTTCCTATGCCCATAACGGAATTCTTTATATTGAGAATCTCAGGGTTTATGCTTAAAGTAATGCTTGAAAGCATTGCAAGACCGCTGCCACTGCTATATAGAGAAACCTGACAAAATATAGCATCATTGTAGAGGTTGCTCAGATAATTTTTTGCACCTGCAGTATACTCCTTTACAAATTGCATATCTGCAAGCGATGTGAGCGATACAAAGAGGATAATGGTGAGCAATGCAGTTTGTATCTCGTGTTTTGACCAAGCACTCATTATCTCAGAAGAAAATATGTGGGAGAGCATATACACTAAAGCTGAGAGCAGGAAGGATATCGTTATGCCGATTATGGCAAGCATTGACCATGTTACTACTACGCTCATAACAATCTACTCAACCCAGGTATGTCCGGCTCTCCTCCCAAGAGCGGTGAGAGACCGCGTATGAATGAAAAAACCACATAAAAGTTAATAAGAGGAAGTGCAATTGCTACAAGTGCATACCTTGAAATCAAATCAAAATATCCAATTTTATTATTTGCAAAATCGGTATAAAGTTCATCTGCACCCGTAATTGAAACACTGCTCAGAGAAATTAATGCAGCTATAAGAGAAATCAAAACTAATGCATCTGGTACGAGTTTTAAAATGCCTGAGGGGGTTGTAATAAGCGCGGCAATCTCTGTTGACCTTAAGAACAAGAATCCGGCCAAGGCCACAAGGATTGCGGATGCAGTTATGAGATTCTTGCCTGCTGTAAGTGTTCTCATCAATGTGCCAATTGCCTCAAAGAAGCCCTGCTCGCCTGCTTGACCGGGGGTAATATCCCCAAGCGACTTTTGCGCAGATATTCCAGCCTCGCGTATCGGCTTAATATCTATTGTGTACCATCCAAGGGAATACATAAGAGGAAGCACAAACATAAATGCAATACCCATTGCGAGAAAAGTACCTCCTGCTTTCCTGAATACCCAGATAGAACGCAGGAATATTCCAAGTATGATGAGAGTGCCTGCAAGGCCAAACTCAAAGTATTTGAGAATGCTCTCCTGGAATTTGATGAGCATCATAAGCTTTTCTGTGAATGTGATCAGTTGGCCGAGTGTATTGATAATGATTGGATGAACCGGGAACCCGGCGAACATATTGAGACCATAGTATTCTGAGCCAAAAAAGAGGCTTGAAGATACCGAAAAAGAATCAAGCGATGAATATACCGCATAATTCTTTGCAAACTCTTTGAGAACGCCTGCAAGCTTTTCATAAGTTATGCCAAGATATGAACGCGCCATAAGAAACTTGGGATCGCAAGGTTGGAATTCATCTTTACCTTTAAAACATTTTACATTGCCATTATCAACGGAAACGTGGATACCACTTTCGCTTTCCGTCCATCTATTAGTGGTGGGGTCAAATGAGAGGTCTGTTCTAAGAGAATGGCAGGAATCATCAGAACAAGATGATGAGGGATTGACTATATCTAAGAAAAACTGGTTAGATAGTCCATTCAAAAGTAAGAGCACACTGAGGATTGAACCTATTATTATTGCGGAGTATATTGCCTGTATTACCTCATTCTTACACCATGCCTTTAACTCCTCATCCTCAAATATCCCCGCAAGCATGTAAGCAAGAGAGACGAGCGTGAGATGTATTATTATGATGAGTGATGCAATCCCCATCCAGGTTGAGGGATCACTAATATTAAACTCGCCAATTTTTGAATCTAGTGGTGTTGTATCTGTAGCAAAGGTGAGTAGAGTACAGAAGAATAAAAGTGCGAGGAATATCTTGCGCATCACATACCCACCTCACCTATAAACTCCTTTGAAAATACGGAGTAGAGCACACGCGCCGATGCAAGTGAAAGTATCACTGCCAAGAGCGGGAGTGTTAATGCAAAAGGAGATACATATGCCAATGCAGTAACTGCTTTTAGTGATTCTCCTTCATCAAAGGAATACGGGTCGCCTAAGTTCATTGATGAAACTGTGTTCTCAAGATCTTTTAGAACGCCTTTTCCCATCTCTTTATGAATCAAATCACCCATCACATAGACCATTGGGAAGACAAAGTAAAATGAGAGTGCTGCTGCAATCAGGTAAGCACCAGCATCTCGCGTTACTGGAAGAATCTTGAGCAGGAACCCTGCGGGAAGCAGGAGAGAGAGGAAGAACTGCTTGATCACATCAAGAACAACCATCTGGATTACTAAACTTGCTGCAATGGGTAGCATAATGTTTGCAATTGCTTCGAGGTCTGTTGCAATATAGAATGCACCTGCTGAAGGGTTATAGCATACACCCGCAATACAAGAGGGTAAAGGTGTTATCAGTGTGCTCTCCACACGCGACATGATGGCTGAGTTCCATAAGATGGCCAGATTTTTTGGGATATCACGGAGTGCAAACCCTACCATAAAGGTCTTGGCGGTATCAAACGGGTCTGCACCCTCTGTAATTGAACTCGTTGCAATGCACAGTATAACTGCGAATGAGAGAATACCGAACACGAAAAATAGGGAGATTACCATACGTGCGAGTTCTACCTTAAACCGCGCCTCCCAATCAGGACGGGAGAAAAATTTTGAGAGCATGTAAAATAGCGAGAGCAAGAGGAAAACTATTGTAAAGAATAGCATTACTATGGGTATCCAAGAGAAGTATCCACCTGCTTCCAAATCTATTGGACATGATACTGCCATATTCCACACTCTCACAAGAATGTAAGCATATTAACCACGGTCTCATCACCGCCAAGTGCCTGCACAAATGAGGTTATACCTATAAGTGTAAATATTATGTTGAATATTGGGAAGAAATATGCAATTACAAGTTCATCTGAAGAGACTGCAATCTGCTGTGCGATCTTATCTGCAATTTCCTCTCCAATGTGTCCTGGGCCTAAGATTATCACCTCTCCCAGCATCACAGCTGTTTTCAAAGCTGCGACAAGTGCGTTGATGAGAGTTAGTGCCATATCAAATACCCATACAATCTGACCAATTATCCAACATGAGCTCCATACAAACGCATAGCACATTCCTGCCCAAGGCCCATAATGCCAGCACGCAACCTCATCGTTAAGCCAGAGGCAGAATTGAACAAGGTATTTGGGAAGAATCAATAAGTCGAAATAGTGGGCGATCGGTTGGATTAGGTTAGGGGTTGTGGTGTCAAGAATTTCTTCATTTGAAGCTGGGGTTAATTGGCCTGATGCACCAAGATTCCCATATATTGCCGCCTCAATTACAAGAGCAAACTTAAGGAAAATAAAACCACCAAGGAAGATACCTATTAGAGTACTCCCCATCCTTCGGGTGAAAGTAAATGCGCGCAAGAGCAGACCGAGACCAAGGAAAACGTAGAGTGATTTTTCAAGGAAGAGCAGCAATGTGTATTGACCGAGAATGGAAATAATACCACCAAGTAGAATGGGAACAAAGGTCATTGAAAAGGTCATAACCAAAGAGTATACAGCTTGCGGTGTGAAATAGATTGAGAATGAGGTATTATATATGCCAAGTAACGTAAGGAATGCTGTGGGCGACCATGAGATGCCATTAAGAAAAGTAACCGTGGCCACATATAGAGAGTAGTCCATGAGTTTCCCAAATGAGGTGTTTATTACTGTAGAAAAAAGATCCATATAGTTTTCCGTCCCGGCAAATGAATTCACAAGTACATTGAACACGGGTACGAGTGAAACGATAAGACCTGCATAAAGAGTTGAGATGAATGCTTCACGAAGTTCAACACGGCTCCATATCTCCATCTCCCTTGAAGAGAATATCTTTGAAACCATAAACCCGAGAGCGATTAGTGTGTAGGAAACTACGAGTGCGAGAGGAATGGCATAATCATAGATAAAACCTGTTAGCGAATTTGGTCCACCTTTTTCCTGCTCATAAGAAAGAATGTTTTTTTGCTCCTCAGCAAAGGATAGTGATAGTGAAAGAACTAATACCAACAGCAAGAGAGCAGGCCGAAATTGCATAACTATGCATTCTCTGATTAAGTATTTAAATGTAGAATCAAATACTATGGCCCCGAGCAGGAATATAAAGGTAATGTGAGAACTAATAGCATGGATGTGAGAGCTGGAGTGGTTATTCTTCTTCTCATAATGCTAATCGTGCCAATATATGCGGCAGTAGGGTGTATTATAAAGAAAGCGGATACTGAGATTTTTGTAACTGAATCGTACGACCCAGATAGTGGGCAGCTCATTGCAAATGCAAAACTTACATATACTGATGTGGAAACAGGAAAGAAGGTTGGGCTTGGGCAGAGAGAGTTAGTGTTCAATGTAAACTATACAACTAAGGAAGGGGAGAATAAGTTTGATTCTGCAAAAGCACAAACAAATAATCTTGGAAAAGCCACTGCATCTTTCGTAATCCCAAATGCAAAGGAGCATAAAGTGGAGGTTATATTTAAGGGGGATGAGGGGTTCAAGGAAAGTGTTGGAACACTTACTGGGGGGAGCGGAACAGAAGTTTCATTTAAGTCTAATCTGCCAGAGGGGGTAGACCTTGTTACATGTATGCCTCTGCTTCTGTTAATTGGAATGCTTGGGGCGGCTATGTATGCATCGGGAAGAAATCCGTTCGGTATCGTGGATTTCACTGCACCGCGCGGGTTTACTGTCCAGCGCAGGGTGATGAAAGCATTCACTGCTGGAGGATGGGGTAGTTGGGCGCTTGCATTTACAGGTGGTGCACTATCTGCAATTGCAGGTGGATTACTTAAAACGATGTCTGAAAAAGGTAAGGAGAAGGAAAAAGAGGAGGAAAAAAAGAAAGCTGAGGGGAAGGTAAAAGAAGAAGGGAAAGAGAAGAAACCAGAAAAAGGTACAGCACAGAAAGGGGAAGTACCTATGACAGTTAAGAGTAAGGGTGTACCTCCAAAGAAGGAACAGCAAAAAAAAGGAGAGGAACAACAAAAACCTGCACCTAAACTAGAACAGCCACAGGTGCAAAAAAAACCTGAAGGCAAAGTTACGAGCCTAGCGCCTAGAAAGGAAAAATCTGAAGAAAAACCCACACGAGTTAAGATGAGTGAGGATGCGATTCGTAGATTAAACATCATTGCAATTTTCGGTTCTATTCTCGCTGCATTAGGTGGAAATGTTTATGCATTCTCCATGGTAAAGGAAGAGGTTGTAACTGAAACAGAAATTGATAAGACCACAGGTGAACAACGTGTTGTGCGAAAACCAATGATCTTGGCGGGATCGTTTGCGGGAGTAGTAGCGCAAAAAATGAGAGGTGCTGTAGAAGAAGAAGTTATAAATCAACTGGCTGAGAAAAAAACGATATCGGAAATAACAGCTGATCAAAATAAAACAATAAAGAAGGGAGAGATAGCAAATGAGAGAGCAAAAGAAGCAATTAAGAAGCAAGAACTGGAACAAAAGAAGATAGGAGATAGGAAGAAAGAAATAAGAAGGGAGATAAAAGATATAGATAAACAGATAGGAGATTTAAAGAAAAAACGAATTGAGGCTGAAAAGAGCGGGAAAAAAGAGGAAATAGAAAAGCTTGATAAACAACTTAAAGCGTTAGAAACAGAGAAGAAGAAATACGAATACGTTCTGAATAGAATCGAAAAAGAAGAAGAAAAGCTGAAAAATGTAAGAGATGAAATTGAAAATAAAAGAAGTCGAAGTGGTATAAAAAGGCTTGCGGGAGGGGGATTAGAGCAGAACATTGATGAAAATAAAGATGAGAAAAATAACAACGAGCAATTTGTTGAATCAACAGTAAAACCATATTTTGATAAGGGAGAAAAAGATGAAATACTAAGTGGGGCATTCAAAGATGCGGGTATACATGATGTGAAAGATATTTCACCAGAGAAATTGGATGGTGTAATTAGTAATCTAAAGGATAAAGCCAACAAAACAAAAGACCCAGAAGAAAAAGAAAGTATCAATAAAAAGATCAAAGAGGCACAAGAAGTCAGGGATGGATTGTTTGAGAGGAATAAAGAGAGTATAAAAGCAATGAATGAGTTAAATAATAGCATTAATACGATGAACTCTCTTGTAGGATTGGATCCAAAGAAGGCACAAGAAGAACTCAATAGATATTTGAAATCAACATTTGATGAAGTAAAAAAAGATAAAGTACTAAATCAGGAATTCGAAAATGCGGGTATAAATGAGATGAAGGATATTTCACCAGAGAAATTGGATGATGTAATTAGTAATCTAAAGGAAAAAGCCGAACAAGCAAGCCCAGAAGAAAAAGAAAGGATCAATAAAGCAATCGAAAAAACACAGGAAATCAGAGATGGATTGAATGAAAAGGAAAAAGATGTTTCAGAGGCCAGATACGAGTTAACAAGAAAAAATGAACCTTCATTTGAAAACATAGTAGAAAGTATAGAGCACCTTTTAAACACACCACCTGAAAGGATTGCTTTTGAAGATTATCAAGAGACTAAAAAACGGTATGAAGAATATAATGAAAAGAAAAAAGAGGGAAAAAAGGAGATAGAAAATCTAGAAGAAATGGGTAAGTTATTAGGCAACCTAAATAGTGGGAAACCTGTTGATAGAAGAACAATGGATACGGTAATAGAATGCATTTCCAATGTTCATGCCCTATCTACTGATACCCAATTATTAACGCTCCCCGAACTTATATCTGCTGCAGAGAAAAGTGGTAATGGCAAGAAAGTTGAAGAATTAAAAGAGGAATTTGCAAGAGAAATTAATAAACAGATAGAACAAATAAATAATGAAGAAGATGATGTGAAAAGAATAACGGGGCTTGCTATTGTTGTAAGTAGTGCCAAAAAAGTTTATGGAGAGGATGATCCACGAGTTAAGGATTTAGAAAATCAATTTTTAAATGAAGTTAATAGTGGAAAACAAAATGTGCAAGATGAAGTTCTGCTTTCTACAGTTATAACTGCCTGGAGGCAAACTCATCCAGGTAATGACCAAACAGGTAAAATGTTAGAGAATCTCCGTGCTGATTTGAATAGCGAAGATCCTGAAAAAGCAAAAGCTGCAAGAGAAACGCTTAATGATTATGCAAGCTGGTTGAGATATAATCTTACACCACTAAGCACACTTGGAGAAGTAGCAACCCCTGAACAAGCAATGCCATACATAAATAGTCTCGAAGGAATGTATAAAAAAGAAAGAGAAGAGAATGAAAAGTATCTTAAAAATGAATTTGAAAATCTGTATAAGATTTTTGGGAATAAAGAGATAGTTATAGAAAAAAAGCAGCACCCAACATATGGTGAACTTACAGAAGAAGTTATTATAAATTCAAATCCACCAGAAAACATTGAAGATATGATCAAAGATATTGAGAGAAGTCCCAAATATAAATATTTGCGCCTTCAGAGTGAAGGGGAATTGCTGCCTCCACAAGTCGAGCCAACTCCAACCACCACAGGGCAAAAAACGCCAATAGTAACAGTAACGGACGAAGAAATTCGCGAAATGTATAAAATGGCTAAAAGAACACTAGAAGAAAATGGAGTTCCTAAAGAGACTGCTGGGCTAGTCGCCGTAGCTTTTACTAATGAGTTTACCAATAAATTGATATGACAGTCCGTGAAATTTTAGGTCTAATTTAAGATTGGAAAATAAACCATCTGCTAAAGAAAAAGGAGATCAGGGCCTCGCATAGTAATCTTCTACCCTTTCTTCAATGTGCTTGCGGTCTTTTCCGTATACATGGGGGAGGAGTGCACCGCTGAATGTTTTTGGAATGTGTAAAAGCTCGTGAAGTATGGTTTTTTCTTTCTCGGTCTCTGGGAGCTTGTCAAACTTCTCGCTTATCACTTCGAGAACATAGAATGTGCTTATATCTAATGCAACCTGCCACGCTTTCGGCATGGCCCATATACGCGCATATGCATTTGCACTACTACCGTGAGAACGCAGACAGATTACACGGAACTGATTGATGTGCTCAAGCCTATCGTGAAACCTCTCCATGACATGGTTTAGAATCTGGTCAACATCCGGTGCTTTCTCATACCTCACAGTTGGCATATATAAGGGTTTAGGGGGCAAAATGAAATAATGATTACCGTACTGCGATTGGGGCACAGGGTAGTGAGAGACCAAAGGCTTACAACACATGTAGCACTAACTGCAAGGGCATTCGGTGCAGATGGTATTGTCATCAGCGGGGAGAAGGATGAAGGGATAATCAGGGTTATCAAGAGGGTGTGCGAGGAGTTCGGTGGTAATTTTGATGCGAGGTTTATTGAAAGCTGGAGAGGGTTTGTTAAAGAGTGGAGAGAGAAGAATAGAACAGGGATAATTGTGCATCTTACAATGTATGGTGTGGACATAGATGATGAAAAATGCGGGGAGATGCTCAGAAAGATCAAAGAAGGTGCAGATGTATTAGTGGTTGTTGGCGGGCCAAAGGTAGAAGGACAAATGTACCAGATTGCAGATTATAATATTGCTGTGGGCAATCAGCCGCATTCAGAAGTTGCAGCGCTTGCACTCTTCCTTGATAGGGCTATTGGGAGAAAGAAACTCAAGGGAAAATTCGAGAATGGAAAAATCAGGATTATTTCTAATCCAAGGGGAAAAACTATTGTACAGAATAAAACAAAAGATCAAACTGAGTGATAAACCAAATATGCAAATATAAAATATTACTCCCTTTTAATTTCTCTTGTTATTATGAAAGGGGATAAGGTGCCAACAGAGAGTGAAATACGGGAAGCGCTCAAGAGTGTGATTGACCCTGAATTGGGTATAAATATAGTTGACCTTGGGCTCATATATGATATAGTTATAAATAAAGGCGCAGTAAAAGTTAAGATGACGCTCACAACACCCATGTGCCCGCTCGGTCCTCTAATAGTTGAGAATGCAAGGAAGGCCGTGGAAGGGGTGCCGGGTGTTAAGGATGTTGATATTGAAGTAACATTTGACCCGCCCTGGACTATGGATAGGATAAATCCGGAGATTAAGGAAAGGCTGGGGCTCGGGATTTAGATAGGGGGTAATAAAATGGTTCTTGAGCATGCGCTAAAAACATACACGAAGAATACGGGATTGCTCTTGGTGTTTTCAGTATCTTTCCTGCTCGGGCTTTTAATGCCCGTTCTGGCGAGTGCACCCACATTTAGCGCAAGTGGTGCTGTGTTTCTGAGATTTATGAGCATCCCACAGATGACACTGGTGGATGTGATCATAATCAGTACTGCGTTCATACTCTCCAATTATTTTGTGGCGTTCGGCCTTGTTGCAGTGAACTTGATAGTTAAGCGGGAGAGGGTGATGATTAATCTCACAACAGAGATACTCAATAATATATCGAGAAATACGCTGGTTATATTCTTGATATTCACGTTCCTGTTCCTTGTCAATTATGCAGCACAGATTTTTCTGATGGAATTGCAGGCGCCATACTGGCTTGCAGGTATTGTATTCTTCCTTATATACATACCAACATTCTATGTTGGGCCTGCAATCGTGATTGATGAGATGAAACCATTCCATGCACTGATGGCAAGCATCGATCATATCAAGAGATACCCGTGGGATGTTGTAAGATGGGTAATAGTCGGGTTATTCCTGCTTCTGACCACTTCTCTCATCTCATACTTAATCCTACCTGCATACTTCCAGTGGGTTACACTTCTGGTGAATTCATTCTTCATAATACCGTTCCTGCTGGTGTATCAGGGGCACATATACATTGAGAAGTATGGGATCCTGAAAGAGAGAAGGAAAAAAGGGGTAAGAGCGGCTGCAAAATAGGAGGTGTAACCTATGTTTAAGATAGATATGAATGAGATGGGCGAATTTAAAGGTGCTATTGAAGCACTCGGCAACCTTATAGATGAGGGTGCATTTGCATTCAAGAAGGAAGGAATAAGCCTGCACGCACTTGATCCGTCGCAGATTGCAATGGTCATCTTTACGATGCCGGGCAATGCATTTGCCGATTATTCAGTGGATGGGCCCCAGGTTATAGGCATTAACCTTGATAATTTCAACAAAATATTGGCACGCGGTGGAAAGGGCGGCAAGGTAAGTATTTTCGATGAGGAGAATAAGGTTGTGGTGCAATTCCTTGGGGAGAAATCAAAGAAGAGCTTCAAAATACCGATCATAGAAGTGGGAGCTGGCATTGAGAGAGAGCCAAAAGTTGAGTATGATGTAAAGGTTATGATGAATGCGGGCGCATTCAAGGATGTAATCAGGGATATTGCACTAGTAAGCTCACACATTACATTTGAAGTTAAGGGTAAGAAGCTGAGAATAAGCGCATCTGGGGATAATGCAGAGGCAGACCTTGAATTTGATGAAGGTGACGCGAGCATAAAGAGCATTGAAACGCAAAGTGCTGCCAGAGCAACATTCCCAGTTCAATATCTTGATGACATGGTTAAGGGGGCAGATGGTAATGCAGATATTGAACTTGACCTCAAAACAAATGCGCCAATCAAGATCAAGTATGCACTTGGAAATGCTGCATTCACGTATTACCTAGCTCCAAGGATTGATCTTGAGTAACTTCTTTCTCTTTTTATTTTATGTGCTTTTTGATCTCAATAAATGCGCCAATCAAGATCAAGTATGCACTTGGAAATGCTGCATTCACGTATTACCTAGCTCCAAGGATTGATCTTGAGTAACTTCTTCTTTCTCTTTTTATTCTATGTGCTTTTTGATCTCAATAAATGCGCCAATCAAGATCAAGTATGCACTTGGGAATGCTGCATTCACGTATTACCTAGCTCCAAGGATTGATCTTGAGTAAATTAAAGTGGAAAAAAAAGCAAAAGAGTTAGAATTTCTCTTTCATTGCATTTACAAGACGGCGGATGCTTGCGCGGTAAGCGGCTTCCCTATAACTAATAGAAGGATCTCTCTTTTTCTCATCTATGACACTTGCAAATGCTTTGCTCATAATCTGTTTCAATCTCTGAACAACATCATCATACTCATACACTGCATTCTCAAGGTTCTGCATCCACTCTATATAACTTCCTGATACACCTCCACCGTTAACAAGTATGTCCGGGAATATATGAATACCACGGCGGTTAAGAATCTGGTCCGCCTCTTCGGTGGTAGGATTATTAGCAGCCTCAAATACATACTTTGCCTTTATCTTATCTGCATTACCTTTATGCAATTGGTTGTCAAGTGCTGCTGGCACAAGAACATCACATTCGCACTCAAGCAGTTGCTCATTTGTTATCTTCTCCGCATCAGGGTAATCCTGCACAGATTTACCGGAATTCTTAATCTTCATTACTTCGTTTATGTTTAGACCTTTGCTGTTGTAAATGCCTCCTTTTGAATCACTCACTGCAACAACCTTGTACCCGTTCTCATATAGGATACGCGCAAGGTGCATACCTACATTACCAAACCCTTGCACAGCAATCCTTGCATTCTTGGATACGTTGTGAATCTTGAACGCCTCCTCCATGATAAAGAAGGCACCTCTACCCGTTGCTTCATCACGTCCTCTCAACCCTCCCTTATCCAGAGGCTTGCCGGTAAATGTTGCATACGATTGTTTACCTACAAGTTTGCTGTACTCATCTACCATCCAGGCCATTATCTCCGCATCCGTGTTGACATCCGGGGCCGGGATATCTGTATGCGGCCCGATGAGTGGGTAAATGTTACGCACATACTCGCGTGATATGCGTTCAAGCTCCCCTTTGCTATACTCTTTAGGGTTTATGCATACACCTCCCTTACCGCCACCGTAAGGTATTGCCATAAGAGAGTTCTTGAACGTCATAAGCTTTGAGAGCAGGATCACTTCCGCGCGGTCTACATTAGGATGGTAGCGTATACCTCCTTTGTATGGGCCGAGTGCAGAGTTGTACTGGGACCTATAACCTGTTATGAATACAACCTCTCCATTATCACGCTTAAACGGAAACGTAAATTCTATAACGCGTTCAGGACGTTCAAGACGTTCTGCATACTTGGGCTCGAGCCCCAAATCTGAGATTGCTTTTTTTATCAAATCCATACCTCTCACCTCTCTATAGAAGAGTATTTACCTAATCGTTCCTCTTGTATATGCGGATGGGTACTACACCAAACCCTTTTACATCGGTGGGATAAACTTGTGTATAACCATCAAGCTCTCCGAGGAAGAATCCCTTGTAGAAGTTTGAGGTGTACCCTCTACCGGGTGCATCCGCAATACCTTCTTTAGTATATATTAGGAGGTATTCATTGTACACGCCGCTCTGTGCAGTAACTGTACCAGATGCCATTGGCACTGCACTTATCTGCTTTCCTGTCTGAGAGTCAAATATTAGCATGTATTGATTGTTTATGACCTGCGTACAATAGGTACGCGGCGGGAAGGATGAATATGCATAAACACCATACTGCTGGCCAATAGAACACATCTGCTGGAGTGAAGGTTTCTGTGGTACCCATATCCTCTCAAGCTGGTAATCTGCACTGCATTTTGATTCACTAGGCAGATCTTCAGCAGCGGTTTCTCCGTTGTATACACAGGAGAGATATGTGAGTGCACCCCACTTGCCAACCAGATCAACATCAAATAATACATAGGTTGAATTGTGCGATTTCATATAGGAGGCCATCACACTTTCATTCTTTGCCACATATTTATCTGCAACTTCAAGGTCTAGAATAACGAATGGGTGGTCATTCCTCGTAAATGTTCTCTTGTGTGCAAAATGATTTGTCCAGTGTCCGTAATCCCACCACGAGAATAGGTATGATTCATTATCCATATTTGAGTTGAGCCAGGTCATTGAATCGTACCAATACTTGGGGATTATGTTGCAGTAGAATGTCTTAGCATAATAGGTATCCTTTGTACTTAAACAGAGGGAGGATACCTCGGAATAGTTTGCCAAATCTATTGTATTATGCTGGAGCGAGGGCGGGATTACATCCATATTATCAAGCGCAAAAGGTAGGAAGAGAAGCATTGCTGAGATGCCGAATACTGCATCCCACCTATTCTGTTTCAAGTAGTTGTATGCCAAGTAAAGGAAACCTGCCAAGAATGCACCGAACACTAGATAGTAGAGTGGGTTTGCAAGTTCATAGAAAGGTATGCCATTACCTCCCATGAAAAACCCAAAGAATCCCACTATGTATGAGAGTACTGCAAATAATGCGAGCAATAAGAGGATAATGCCTGCACCATAACCGAGATATTTAGGTATACCGTTCTCCCTTTGTGCAAGGTATGCCTCACCTGCAATTGCACAAATCGCAAGGCCAAGCACAAGACCCAGATGTGGTGTATATTTGACTTTCTGCAACCCGATGAATGAGAGAGAATATATGAAAATTGCCAAGAGGAGTATGAGCCTGCCGTTCCTGTATATGATGCCATAGATAAGAGAGAAGAACAAGAGGACATATACTACAGGGAGTGCATTGAGCGAGCCGTATTTTGAGATGAATGAGGATGTAATCCTGCTTATATCAAATGAGGCACCTGCAATACCGAAACGCGCGGAGATATCATCACCGTGTAGGTTTTCTTCAGCAACGGTCTTTACGAGTGCGCTTGATGCTTCAAGCTCACCAACACCTGCCAACTGGAGGCCATAGTTGAGGATTGGAGCGCCGAGTGGGGTGATTAGGAATATCACTGCAATAAGACCTAAACCGCACAAAGCATATGCGCGGTTCTTGAGTGTGTGCAGGCGGTCTTTACCTATATCAAGAAGATGGTAAACAAAGAAAGAGAATAGCGTGGCAAAGAATAGTATGAGCACTTCGCTGCTTAAGAAATTCGCAAGTGGGTTTTGTAAGCCCATATATTCATAGAGTAGTATGTTTGAGAGGCCCACTGAGAGCGCTAATATAAGAGGAAGCTCATAATAGATCTTCTCGCGCTGGCCTCTCACAAAGTCAATAGCTGCAGAAACTGCAATGAATGCTGCGCCCACCACGACGGGGATCATCCCCGCTTTCGAGCCGAGCATTGCGCCAAGTACACCTATTACTGCAAGGAGGTAGTACTTCTTATCCTCTTTGTATTTTAGAGCGAGGTAGATGAACAGGATCCCTGCAAGGGCTGCAAATATGCCCCAGGGGAGCTGTTCTGCAACACCTGCAAAGAATTTCTGGAATAGTATGGGCATAAAAGCAATTACGAATGCTGCAGATACGCCCATAAAGTTTGAGTATTCATCTTTGAATAGGAAGTATGCGAGGAATACGAGTAGTGCTGCAACTAGTGGAGGATAGATATTTGCAACAAGGGAATTTTCATACCTGTCATAATGGCCCGGGCCGAATGTGAGCATGTACCATACTGCGGTTAAGTATTGGGGTTCGGGCACAACACGGTGGCCAACTGGATGCAGTTGGTAAGTTTCATTGCCATGTACGACTGTTTCAGTAGATGCATATACGAGGTTATCACTGAGTGGAACCTGGCCTTGTGTGAGCAGGAACTCTGGGATCATCATATAGTAATATGGGTCAAACTCGTAGAAATAGGCTGAGAGCGATTGCAGATGAAGATAGAATGAAATGAGGAATAGTGCAAGCACTGCTATGGATGCTGGGGAGAATGTTGTGTGACAGGGTTGAAGGGATACGCGTTTTGTGAGTATGAGATAGAGTGAAATTGCAAGAGGGATCGCAAATGTGAGCAGAACAAGTGTGAGTGAGAAAGGCATAATGAAATTGAAGAGCCAGGCGAATAGTGGAATGGTTATAACAGAGACAACAAGGGAGAGGAGGGATAATTCGATCAGGTTAAGCTTGCGGTCCTTCAGAATGAATTCCAGGATCGGAAGGAACAGCAGAACAAAAGCAATGAAGTTTATGATTGCCCCGGGTATAAATCCAAGCATGTTCATGAGGGGTTTTAAGGGAAATACATTTTATTAATTTAACAGGGCTTAATGCTTAGTGAAGTGATAAAATGCGTTTATTGGTAGCTATCGGGATTTTACTTGCAGCCATCTTGCTGTTTGGCTGTATTGGAGGCTCAAACACTGAAAGCGGAAAAACAGGTGGAACTAGTGGTACATCTGGGGCAGGTGGCACTTCTGGTACATCTGGGGCAAGTGGCACTTCTGGCACTGGTGGAACAAGTGGTACATCTGGGGCAGGTGGCACTTCTGGCACTGGTGGAACAAGTGGTACATCTGGAACTAGTGGTACTTCTGGCACTGGTGGAACAGGTATTGGAGGTTTCAACTTGGAGGTTGCACAGAAATGTGTAGTTAAGGATAAAACAACAGGTCAGATCACTACATACTATGTGGACGGAAAAGGAAATATGCGCGCAGAGGCAAACTATCAAAATGCCAATGTTGTTATCATAGTCAGGGATAACGTTGCATACATAAAGGCAACTGCAGATATGAAAGCAAACTCATTGTTCAAGGACTGCGACTGGTTCTCACAAAATGCAACAAATAATGAGACCACTGGTGCGGAAGGGAATATAGATACAGACCTCAAAGCAATAGCTGAGGCAACAGCAAACTATGAGATGAGCTGTATACCCCAGCCGTTTGATACTGGACTTCTCTCAACACCGGGCAAGGTATGTGATATGCAGAAGATAATTGAGGAGGCCACAAAGAACCCGTGTGCATCTTTAACTGACCCTGAACAAAGGGCTGCATGCGAGCAGGCAATGGCCAACCAGTAAATTGCTGTGAGGTATAGTATGGATGAGAATAAGGGTGAAATGGGCGGCGCAATAAAAGAGGTATGGCCGCCCATTTCTCTTTTAGGTGGGGGCCAACAGAAGCCAATAGATATTGCGAGAAAGCTGAGAGCGGAAAGAAAGTTTGATGAAGCAATCAAGATACTTCAAGAGCAGATTGAGAAGGGCGCTGATGCTGAGGAATGCTCATTGCTTCTTGCTGATATATTTGCGGATATGGGGGATTTTGAGAGGGCGGTTAAAGTACTGAATGAACTCATAAAGAGCAATCCCAAGAACAAGAATTACTACTTAAGAAGAAGCGTGTTCAGATTCAAGAGTGAGGATAAGGAGGGTGCACTTAAAGATGTGCTTAAAGCAAAAGAGATCGATCCTGCCGATTTGGGAGTTGTAAAAGCGCTCGTTGATGTGAATGCCTCTCTTGGCAATTATGAGGAAGCGCTGAAAGCGATTGATGAAATAAAGAACCTGAATTATATTGATAGCAGTGTACACGAACGCAAACGGAACCTGCTTAAATTGCTGAGAATGCGGGAGGAGGCGGACGCGTATAAATTCCTATTGGATGCGGTTAAAGCAAATGCAAAGGAGGACTCACTTCTCATTGCACAAAGCTTGTTTGAGAAGATTGGTGAGAAAAGGGATGCAGATTATTATGAGATTGGATGTGCATTGTACAGGAAGATGGGGATGCCTCACAAGGTGATTGAGCTTGGGGAGGAGGCGCTCAAATCAAATAAAGCGAATGATAAGATGCTGAGAACGCTTGCATTCGCATATATGGACCTGCATAAATTTGAGAAGGCAATAAAACTGTTTGAGGAGATCGTGAAAAGAAATAAGGAGGACCCGGGAGTGTTTGCGGATTTTGCAATTGCAAAACTCAACAGCGGTGATCCTGAAGGTGCACTTAAAGAGATTGAGAAAGCGATCAAGTTGGATCCATACAGGGAGATATTCTATATGCATAAAGGTGATATTGTTGCACGCATAAACGGGGTTGAGCAGGCAATAGAGTTTTATGAGAAAGCCGTTAAAATGAACCCGCTTAACCAGGATGCGTACGACCGTCTTGAGAATGCGCATGCTGTTATCTACAGGCACGCAAAGAAGAGTGATGAGAGGATATTCAGATAGGAGAGTGCATAGCAAATGCTAATCGGAATCGTGGGAAAACCATCTACAGGGAAAAGCTCATTTTTCATGGCTGCAACGAGTGTGGCTGTTGAGAGGTCTGAGAGACCGTTCACCACAATAAAGCCAAACCATGCAATTGGGTATGTTGAGGTTGAATGTGTTGATAAAGAGTTTGGCGTACAGTGCAACCCGCGTAGCGGGTACTGCATTGATGGGAGAAGGTTTGTGCCTGTAGAACTCTTGGATGTGGCAGGGTTAGTCCCGGGTGCACATGAAGGGAAAGGGCTGGGCAATAAGTTTCTTGATGACTTGAGGCAGGCGGATGTACTCATACATATTGTTGATGCGAGCGGGTCTACTAATGAAAATGGTGAGAAAGTTCAGGTTGGATCATACGACCCGGCTAATGATATAAAGTTCCTAGAAGAGGAGTTGGATTACTGGATACGCGGGATTATGGATAATAATTGGAATAAGTTATCGAAAGAGTCGCGTATGAAAGGGAATGAGGAGGCATTATTCGCACAGTTCACAGGGTTGAAGATCAGCAGGGATGCAATCGTGAGAACGCTTGCAGAGTTGGGGCTTAAGGAGAAACCGCTCGAGCAGTGGAGTGATGAGGAGAAAATGGAGTTTGCAAGGAAGATGAGAAGGATTGGGAAGCCAATACTTATAGCTGCTAATAAGTGCGATATGCCCGGGGCATACGAGAATTATGTGCGCCTCACCAAAGAGTTCCCTGATTATATTATTGTACCGTGTTCTGCTGAGGCTGAGATTGCACTTAAGAGTGCTGCCAAGAATAAGTTCATCAAGTATATACCCGGGGATAGCGATTTTGAGATCGTAGGCAATGTAGATGAACAACAGAGGAAAGCGCTAGAATTTCTAAGAGCATATATAAGGAAAGCTGGTGGGACTGGGGTACAGAAAGCGCTTAATAAGGCTGTGTTTGACCTGCTAGGATATGTTGCAGTATTTCCGGGCGGTGCGACCAAGCTCGCAGATAGTGAAGGTAATGTACTGCCCGATGTATTTTTGTTCCCGCCTAAGAGTACTGCACTCGATTTTGCTGCAAGAATACATAAGGATATGGCGAAGAATTTCATACGCGCAATTAATGCAAGGACAAAGAGAGCACTGGGCGCAGATTATATTCTGCAACACAGGGATGTGTTAGAGATCGTGTTTGGGAGATAGAGTACGTGCGGGCACTTCCAGAAAATATGTGCCTGTTAGAATGGTTTTTTCATTCTGGTTTGGTTTCATCAGTGTGTTCGAGAGTATCTTATAATTTTCATCAAGTGCAAAAATCATTATAGGGAAGTGAACGTTTGACATGGTGAATGATACGGTTTGCCTTGTGTTGAATGAGAACAGGATTGCTTCATCGGGTTTTAGGTCTGTTGGATCGCGGAACATATAACCGAATGCACGCGAGAAAAAATTATCTGCAATGTATGCATTGTAAGTTTTGTTATTCAGTGTTAATGTGCGCGATTTCTTGTATGGATTAAGGAGATAAAAGAGAGGGAGAACTAAATAGAACGAGAGTGAAGAAATGAATTTCTTGTCTTGAATGATGAATGCTATAGTGGTCACCGGTTTTTTCTGTAAAACAAATTGTACTCCTCATCTCTTAGGTATCAGATCTTTTGATGCATCCTCAAATTTGAAATATTTATTGAAGATTTCTCTTTTATTTTCATCTTTGTCTATTATCTCCGAAATGCGATTAAATATCAAATCATAATTTATATTGAAAGAAGCACTGAGAAATCCTCCTGTTGGTGGAAATCTTGTATACATGGAATGAAGAAGATCACAACTTACTTCAAATTTCGAAAGATTATCAGAATATAAACCGTTTTCTATAACGCGCTGTATATCAATATAAAACATGACATTATTTTTGTACATCCTAATAATCAGGCCTATCGTGGCAGCTACTATATGTTTGTCTTTTTCTTCCATATCGGGCCTTGTTTTTTCTACTGCATAATTATAGAGCAAGTAAACTCCTTCAGAAGACTTTAAAACCGGATCAAGTTTCTTGATAATCTCGTTTACCTTCCGCTTTCTTTCATCAAGATTCTTAATCCCATAGTCTGAACCTATAAGCTGCTTATATTTTTCAAAGGTTTCTTTAATAGCAGAACGCTTAGCGTTTTCATTTTTAATAATACTTATCTGAGACATATTAATCCACCTATCAGAAGGAAGCTTTTCTGAAGAAAATAATAAACAGGTACTGATCGCAACCGCGATTTTTTTTTAGTTTTATCAGCAAGTACCATATGATATCACCATTCTATTCATTCTCCATCCTCTCTTCCCCAGCATAAAGGTTTTTGGTTTCTGTTTCTTTGTCTTTGGATTGCGAAGAGTGCGCGGGCCACAGGTTCTATTTAGCACGTTATTCATTTAATCTTGGTGTGCTGTTTCTTAGTTCTTCGAGACGCTCCGAGATAAGTTCTTTAGAAAAATTGTAAAGAATATCCTGCACGCCTTTAGGGGCAGTACTTAGAATACTTCCTGCATTCAGAGCTGCTGTGCTAAGAGGGTCTGCAAGTTCTGTAAAACCGCACTGAACTGCACAACCAGCTGCAATAACCTTGGCACCCCAATTCTCTTCAGAAAGGAAGATCTCTGTGAATTTACTTTTCGCATAGGGCCTAACTTGGGGCACTTCCGCTATAAGTTTAGATACTAAATAGCCTGTTGCGTTATAATACTCATCAGGACCGTGCATTAGGTAATCATTGGATAATTTCATTGACAGGTCAATTGTCTTTTCAGGGAATGCCTTGAATATCTCAAATGCCACTTTAGAAAAGGTATCTATCTTATTTTTCTTGAGATCAAGATGTGGTGGTGTAAATAAGGGGAGCAATGCCTCTGCCATTTTATCAAATTCCGCTGGATTACTCTTTAGGAATTGAATTATTGCTTGAGAAGTTTTTATTGCTGTGCTTGGATCCTTTGCATTTATCAGTGAATTTGCCAATTCACTTGCCGTTCTTGGTTCATAATAACTCGACATAATATCACCTTTCAAGAGTAATGCTGGCTCCTCCAGCGGTTTCATATGTTCTAATGGATGTGCTGAAAGTGAGATTGTTGCTGCCAGCATAAGTGCAGTAATTTTCTTCATTCAAACACCTCGTTATCATTCATTACCACCTAATGCCACTTTGGTTTGGGGATTAAACAATAAATCAAGGGCATCACGCGCACGCCTCTCAGCATCTTCCTGTGCTTTAGATAGATCAGATAATTCTTTGAAAGAGCCATAAACCGGTATAACCCCTTCAGCATGTTCTAAAGCAGTCTTTTTTATATCGGTCGCCACCTTCATAATTTTGTCCGCAGCTTGTTTGGCCTCATTTTTTAGTTCGCTCTTTATGGTATTTATAGTAATTTTTGTACCTTTAAAAACAGTTTTGGCTTCATTACTTGTTAAATATTCCACTGCCTTCTCCCTAACTTTCTTAAACACGCTTTTCCATTCTTCTGTGGCCTCAACGGCAAATTTAGCCTCCTTAATTGCTTTTGGAATTTTTAAAATATTTTTTGCTCCAGCTACGAATGGAATCAGTCCTGCTGCAAGCTCAACTCCAGCCAATCCTTTCTCACGCTCATAGAACTCTTTAATATAGTTGGTGAGATCTTCCTTTAAATTAGAGGATAGCTCCCTTTGCTTATCCATAAGAGAATCTTTAAAGGATAAGACATACGCATCTCTTTTCTTCATAAGCTCTTTTGCTCGGTCTAGATCTCCTTTGTTTAGAGCATTCTGAATATCATAATCATAAACAGCCACCTGACTAATACCCTTCTCCACAAACTGCACATACTTATTTGCCAAATCAAATGTTTGGCTAGTGTGGTCAGTTGCACCTGCTGCAAACATAAGCATCTTACTCACTTCTGAAGAAACATTTGCACTATAATATGTGTTTATGGCAAATTCGTTAAATTGAGTCATCTTCTGATTATGAGTTTCTTGCAAGTTCTTGAGCTCTGCATCTCTGATTTTCTCCCACGGTATGCTTGAAAAGAAATGCTGAAGCGCCTTATCAACAAACTTCCTTTGATTTTCCTTGGTTCTTTCACGTAAATCGTCATATGTCTTTGAGACGAGTTCTAACCCACCTTTCTCGAATGCTTTCTGAAACTCTTGCATGGATTTTTGATAAACTGGGTTTTTCTCTAATTGCTGTTCTGGCATATGTATCACATTACATATCAACTTAACCTAATTTAAACCTTGCCACTACTCTAAATCTCTGGAATGATTGAACGGAAGTTATCACGTAGGATGGCCTGCGTCTTTGGGTCCTCAATAGAGGATAGTACTGAGTGTAAGTAATCTATTGCATACGCCTTATCGTGAGTGATCGCATCCAACAAGTCCATCCGCTCCTCCTCAGATTTACCACTCAGGAAATGAACCACTGCCTCTATCACATCAAGCATCACAATCATTTTTGGATCATCCTCAAAACGCTTGCGCATATCATCAAGGGCCTCTACCGCTTTGTCATATTCATCCATTGTTATGTATGAGAGGACTGCATATATACGTAGTTCCTGGGGTATGTTCGGAGAATCAGTATTCTGAATACACTCATAATGCGCTCCTTCAAAGAATTTGTAAACACCATAGTACGGTTTATTCTTTTCAGTAATCTTATACCAGTAGAGCCAACGTGAGAATTGAAGCTTAAACTCGCTGATGTTTCCATTCTGCAATGCTTCTCTGCACCTCTGTTCGTATACCTGCTCGCTTTCCTTGGGCATATAAACTATAGATTGAGAGATTAAGGATTTAAATTAGGTTGTATAATGGGTAGATATGGAATTCTACACAGTTTTAAAAGAGAGGCATTCGGTTAGAGCGTTCAAGAGCGCAGAGGTGGAAAGTGGGAAAATAGAGAGAATTGTTGAGAGCGCAACACTCGCACCATCCGCCGGGAACCTGCAATCCTACAAGATCTATATAGTAAAGAAAGAGAGCGTAAAGGAGGAGATCGCACGAGCGTGCTATGACCAGGAGTTTATTGCTGAGGCACCCGTTGTCTTTGTATTCTCTGGGGATAGAGAACGTGCAGCAGGAAAGTATGAAGAGAGAGGGTATGAAATTTACGCTGTACAGGATGCAACCATTGCAGCAGCATACGCTCAATTAGCCGCAACTGCAGAAGGGCTTGGGAGTGTATGGGTGGGTGCTTTTGACCCGCTCGAGATTTCACGAATACTTAACCTGCCATCTTATTTTGTGCCTGTTGCTGTGATACCTGTAGGATATCCTGCAGAAAAGCCATCACCACGCGAGAGACGGCCGTTAAAAGAGATGGTAAAAGAAATTAGATGAAGCTGAAACGCTTGCTCGTCCTTGAGAGAAAACAAATGCTCAAAAAACTAAATAGAGAAATTAGATAAAGCTGAAACGCTTGCTCAACTCTTTGGAAAGTGAGAGCTCATCGAAAGGATAGCCTGCGGTCTTCTCCTGTATCTCTGATATGAGTTCTACAGGGTCAACTTTATACTGCTTAGAATCACCGCGCCTCCTCACAGTAACGGTGCCGCTGGCCGCCTCCTCTTTACCAACAACAATTATGTACGGCACCCATTCCTTCTCAGCCTCACGTATACGTTTAGCAAGGCTCTCGTTGCGATCATCAAGGTCTGCACGCACTTTTCCCTTCATGCTGTGGAGGAGCGCACGCGCATACTCCATCTGATCCTCGGATACCGGGATGATACGAACCTGTGTAGGTGCAAGCCAGAGCGGATATTTGGGCACACCGCCTTTAGAGCGTATCATACCCTGCTTCTCCAGTATTGCATAGATCTGTCTCTCAACCGCACCGCTCACACTCGCATGCAGTATGTAGGGCCTCTTGCGCGTACCGTCCTGTGCAACATAAGAGATATCAAACCGCTCCGCATTCTCAACATCGATCTGCACAGTTGAAAGTGCAGTGCATTTATCGAGCGAATCGACAACGTTGAACTCAAACTTTGTAATGAAATAGGCATACCTGCGGTCAAACATCTCAACGAGCATCGGCTTGCCTATGGTCTTTGCAATCTCTGCATACCACTCCTTATTCTGTTCATACCATTCCTTGAGAATTCTGAATGCAACTTCATAATCGCACTCTATATCAGACATCATCTTCTGTGAGATCTCCATCTGCTTGAAGAAATCCCTCTTAGCCTGCTCAAGGTCTGCAGTCAATGTGTGCATATCAGGCATTGTGAATGCACGCAGCCTGCGCAGACCCGCAACCTCACCGCTCTGCTCCCTCCTGAAACTGTATCGTGTAAGCTCAAACATTCTGAGCGGCAAAGATTTGTATGAGAATGTTGATGAGCTGGCAATGAGGAACTGGCCGAAACATGCAGCAAACCTCAGGAAGAATTTCTTCTTATCCGAGGTTACAACGTACTGGCGTGATGGGAACCTGTTGAGATATTTCTCAAGTGCGGGGTGCTGATAATCATACATCAACGGTGTCTCAACCTCAACTGCACCTTCACGGATACACGTATCCGTGACATGGCGCTCGAGCAGCTTCTTCATGAGACGGCCCTTAGGCAGCCAGCGTAGATTGCCCACATCACTGCCCGGCTCGGGTTGGACGAGCTCATGCTCCTTCATCAGTATGATATGCTCAGGGTCGCGCTCGTATACCCTGCTCTTCTTTATCTCATAATTGGCGAACACCTTGAGATTGCGATATTTAGTGAAATCAAACTTATCCACGGGCGTAAGCTTGCCGTCAGGCGTCATTATAAAGAACTCGCTCTTTGTCTGGGCCTCCTGT
>Ga0315298_1000678_pt1 | contig 65671 bp, 56 predicted proteins | sample WHS_1_MG_FD_203077 | JGI IMG/M metagenome (GOLD analysis project Ga0315298, IMG submission 203077) | Extremophilic microbial mat communities from Washburn Hot Springs, YNP, Wyoming, USA - WHS_1_MG | ecosystem: Environmental > Aquatic > Thermal springs > Hot (42-90C) | place: USA: Wyoming...
GGACAAATGGACCATCAACATTTTTTTTACTATAACTTTTAATAACAGGTTTGATTATTTCTTTTTCTTCTATTCCAATTAATCCTTCTTCACCTGCATGAGGATTTAATCCAAGAACTGCAATCTTTGGATTTTCTTTTCCCAAATCATTTTTTAGTGTATTGTATAAAATCTCAATTGACTGTCTTAACTTTTTTTGTGTAATAAATTTTGAAACTTTTTTTAACGGAAGATGAATTGTTACAAGACCGCAAATCATTTTGTCTGACAAGAACATCATCATATAATTTTTTGTTCTTGTTAATTCTGCTAGCAATTCTGTATGTCCCGGAAAATTTATCTTTGCAAGATTAAATGAGAGTTTTGAAATTGGTGCTGTTATTATGCCATCAATTTTCCCATTTTTTGCAAAATTAAATGCTTCAGTAATTGATTTAAATGCAGCTTTGCCAGATTGAGCGGTTGGTTTTCCCGCAGATTGTTTGTAATTACCAATATCAATGATAATTACTTTTTTATTTTCATTTATAATTTCTTTGTTTGTAATCTCAAATTCAAATTCGGGTTTTATTATTTCTATTGTATTTTCAAAAACTTTTTTTGGAATAAATACTATTATTTTTTTTTCTGATAACGATGTAATTGTATTGATTGTTTTTATGACAATCTCTGGTCCTATGCCATTAATATCTCCGCATGTAAAAGCAAGTTTAATCATATTATTCTTCCAGCATATAATTTCCTAATCCGCTATTATCAACAAATGTAAATTGTTTGTTAATATTTTTATAAATCCATATCTCAATAACTTTATTATCAGAATAATTTCTTAATATATCATCTGGATGTCCATACTTAATATAAATTTTGCCTCTGTCAGTTTTAGCTCCAGATTTATAAACTAATGTGCTGAAATTTTCATTTGCATAATCAACTCTTCTATAAAATTCATTCATAAGTTCATTGAACTGATATTTTCTATCTGGGAATTTTTTATCCCAGTAATCTGTAAGTGCATCATATAAATTGCTTTTAGAGTTTTGTAATATTTTTGTTACAACATTTTTATCTTCAATTACATTTAATATATCAACAGCAAATTCAATATTGATTAATGATTTTGGTTTATTTATCCAGACAACATTTAAATCAAATTCAGCTTTTTTATTTGACCCTGTAATAATTAATTTCGCTGAACCCTCATGTAATTTATGATTAAAATTATCAATAACAAAATATCGAATTGGAAAATCACCTTCTGACTCACTAATGCCAATAATATTTTCACATTCATTCATAGATAAGTTATTCTCATAAAATTTCGTTGCTTCTCTTTCAAATAAAATTTTTCCTTTCTGTTCTATTTTAATGTTGATGGATTTCAATGAAGTATCTCGAACCGGAATTAAAAGCAAATAATCAGAGCTTGCAAAAGGAATGATATTGCCATAGTTCGTTAACTTAAAAAAATATGAGTCAGAACATTTTTGCTTGGTTTCTTCAATAATGATTGGAGCAGAAATATCGGCTTTTATAAAATCGTTCAAATTAATTTTTATAGAATCGAGAATAACTTCACTATTTGTATTGTGAAGATGTAAGATTGGCAAAATTGTGTAATTACTTTTATCAATGTTGAAAAAAGTAAATCCTTCTAAAAAATTATCATTTGACTTTGTGTCATTATAATTATCAACAAACACATTTTTCGAAGCAGTTTTTCGATTTACAATTTTGTCTTTATCAAATAAATTAAATTCAATCTCTAAGCCAGAAAAAAATTTTTCTTCTTTTTTTACGAAAACAAGATTGGAAAATGGAATTTTATATGATATAAAAAGCAGATATTCATTTTTTGAAGGCAGTATATTTTTTTCGATATGAATAATTTTTTTATTCACAGGTTCTATGCTTTGTGATAGAACCTGTGAATTCAATATAAAAAGTAGTGTCGATAGGAAAAGAGATATGAGCTTTATAAAGAATTTCATGATTGGTTTAACTATTCATGCTCTGCAGAAATTCTTTATTATTTTTTGTCCCCTTCATCTTATCAAGTAAGAATTCCATTGCTTCGGTAGGATCCATGTCTGAAAGAATTTTTCTAAGTATCCATACTTTGTTCAATTCATCTTCTTTGAGAAGGAGTTCTTCTTTTCTTGTTCCTGATTTATTTATATCAATAGCCGGGAATATTCTTTTATCTGCAAGATTTCTATCAAGAACTAATTCCATATTTCCTGTGCCTTTAAACTCTTCAAATATAACTTCATCCATTCTGCTTCCAGTATCAATTAATGCAGTAGCAATTATAGTCAAGCTGCCGCCATCCTCTGTATTTCTTGCAGAACCGAAAAATCTTTTGGGTTTATGAAGTGCATTTGCATCAACTCCACCAGAAAGTATGCGGCCGCTGTGAGGAATAACAGTATTGTGTGCACGAGCTAATCTTGTAATACTATCAAGAAGAATAACAACATCATCGCCGGCTTCTACCATTCTTTTTGCTTTTTCAATAACCATATTTGCAACCTGAACATGTCGCTCAGCAGGTTCATCAAATGTGGAACTTATAACTTCTGCTTGAACTGACCTTTGCATATCAGTTACTTCTTCTGGTCTTTCATCTATTAATAACATTATAATTTTTACTTCGGGATGATTTCTTGTGATTGAGTTTGCAATTTTTTGAAGTAAAATTGTTTTACCAGCCTTTGGAGGTGATACAATCAAACCTCTTTGACCTTTTCCAATTGGAGCAATTAAATCAACAATACGCATTGAATATTCACCGGGTGCGGATTCTAATTTTAATCTTTTTGTAGGATAAATTGGAGTAAGGTTATCAAATAATGTTCTTTCTCGTATTGCCTCAGGGTCTTTACCATTTACTGCTTCTACTCTTAATAAAGCAAAGAACCGTTCACCTTCTTTTGGGGGACGCACCTGACCACTTACGAAATCTCCCGTTCTTAAGCTAAATCTTTTTATTTGTGAAGGTGAGACATAAATATCATCCGGTGAAGGGAGATAATTATAATCTGCCGAGCGCAAAAATCCATAACCATCAGGCAGAACTTCAAGAACACCTTTTGAAAATGTTAAACCATCTTTTTGAGATTGGGCCTCTAAGATTTTGAAGATTAGTTCTTGTTTTCTCAGGTCACTATAACCTGTAAGCCCAAATTCTTTTGCAATTTTGTAAAGATCAACAATTTTTTTTGATTGTAATTCTGATATGTCCATTGGCATGATTAACTCTTCCTGCAAATTGTGATTAAATACCTCGATATTTATTTTTTTAAACGGGGATCAATTGACACTTGATCTTATGGATTAATTATTAAATAACGCTGAAGTTTTTCTGAGGTTCACTGGAAAATTATATTTCTTAATTCTCATTGTCAAGCTTTTCCTTGTTTATTTTTGATTTTATTTTTCCTAATAAATACATGCTTCCAAGAACAACAAGACAATTGTCTTTGTCTTCATTAAAAAAACTTTTTACATAATCTTCAGGTTTATCCATAGGGATTACATTGATATTTATTTTATTTGCAATCATTTTAATTTCGTCAATAGATGCTGCTCGTTCATTATCTACAGCGGTTACATAAATATTATCGTAAAAAGGCACTAACAATTTCAACATCCCTTCTATATCTTTATCCTTCATTGCTCCAAATATCAATTCTCTTTTTGAATATGAATAATATTCTTTGACAAATTCTTCCAGAAATATTTTTATGCCTTCAGGATTATGAGCAGAATCAAAAATTATTCTCGGTTTGTCACTAAATATTTCATACCTGCCCTGAATTCCTGAATTTATCACAACATTATTAATGCCTGAATTAATTTTTAAATAATCATCTAAATTTAGAACAACATCTAAAGTTTTTACCGCTAACGAACAATTTAACAATTGATGATAGCCTTTTAATGGTGTCTTATAGAGATTATATTTTTTGTCTTTTAATATAACCTCAACAAAATCTTTTTCTTTAACTACAAAATTATCGAATGGATAATATTCACATTTTAGTTCAATTGCTCTGGAACGAATAACATTTTCAGCTTCTTTTGGCATATAACCACTAATTACAATTGTTTCTGGCTTAATTATTCCTGCCTTTTCAAATGCAATTTTTTCTAATGTATCTCCAAGAATATTTGTATGTTCTAAGCTTATTGAAGTTATTAGAGAAGCTAATGGTGTTATTACATTTGTTGCATCAAGTCTTCCTCCAAGTCCGGTTTCAATTACTGCATAATCAACATTATTATCATAAAAATATTTAAATGCCATTGCTGTAGTAATTTCAAAAAAAGTAGGCTCTTCTTTTTCAATAATATTTTCGATTGAATTATAAAATGAGCAAATTAAATCATCATCTATTTCTTTTCCATTAATCCGGATTCTTTCATTAAATTTTATAAAATGTGGTGAAGTATAAAGTCCAACTTTATAGCCATATTCTTTCAAAATACTTGCAAGAAAAGATGCTGTACTTCCTTTGCCGTTTGAACCTGCAATATGAAAACATTTTAATTTCTTGTGCGGATTTCCAATATAATCAAGTAATTTTTCAATACGTTCTAAACCAAGCTTAACATGAAATTGACGCATTGAAAAAAGTTTTTGAAGAATAGACTCAATTCTCATTTTATAAAATATAGGAAGCAGTTAGTTCTGTTATTTTATTAATTGACATTTTCTCACAGTAATTTTTCATACCTTCTAAGATTTCTAAAGCTGCATAAGGATTTATAAAATTAACTGTTCCAAGCTGAACCGCTGAAGCACCCACAATCATAAATTCTACTGCATCTTTCCAATTCATTATTCCGCCTATACCTATAATTGGTATATCTACATTACGACTTATTTCCAAAACTTTTGCTAGTGCTATAGGTTTTATTGCAGGACCAGACAATCCTCCAGTAATGTTTTTAATTTTTGGTTTACGAGTCCATATATTAAAGGAAGTTCCAACAAGTGTATTTATTGCAGAAACAGCATCGCCACCATTTTCTTTAACCACTTTTGCAAAATCAGAAATTCTCGAAACATTAGGAGATAATTTTATGATAACAGTTTTATCTGTAACAGATTTAACTTTATCTGTAATTCTACCAACTGCTTCAAGATTATTTCCAAATTCCAATCCGCCTTCTTTTACATTAGGACATGAAACATTAATTTCAAAAGCAGCAATTGAATCTTCTTCATTTAATATTTTTGTGCATTCAACATATTCTTCAATTGAACTTGCGGCAATATTACAGATAATCGTAGTATTTAATTTTTTCAGAAAAGGAATTTTCTCTTTTATAAATGCTTCAAGTCCTACATTAGCAAGACCAATAGCATTCAACATACCAGATGGAGTTTCACAAATTCTTTGTGGTGGATTTCCTTTTCGTGGTTTGAGAGATATCGATTTTGTTACTATTCCACCTATTTTACTTAAATCAATAAATTGAGAAATTTCATTTCCATAACCAACCGTGCCTGATGCAAGTAATATTGGATTTTTTAATTTAAGCTTACCTATCTGAACTGTGAAATCTATTTCCATTTAATTAAAAAATTTTTTTCAGATAAAATTGTGAATTAAAGTATAATCATATCAGCATTAAAAATTGGACCATCTTTGCAAACCAAATAATAACCATCACCATTTGATTTTTCTACTGGACAACCCTGGCAAATTCCAAAGCCACATGCCATTGCACATTCAACAGATAGCTGGCAATCATATTTTTTTTCGATTGCTATTTTTTGCAGTGATTTTAACATTGGATTTGGTCCACATGCAAATATTCTGAAATTCGTTGTTGAAAAATTTTTAATTTCTTCAATAAATAAATCAACAACATTTCCATGAAATCCTTCAGAACCATCATCAGTCGCTACATAAATATTCTGTAGATTGTATTTTATTAAATGCTCTTTTGTTCTTCCTCCAATGAAACTTTTAACATTAACATCAGCTAACAAATTTTTAATAAGGTAAGGAAATGGTGCCGTTCCAATTCCACCACCAATTATTACTGCAAGTTCGTAATTGCCATTGAGATTAAAACCATTTCCAAGCGGGCCTAAAATATCAATGACATCTCCAGGTTTCTTAGAAGCTAAAATTTTTGTCCCTTCTCCATGGACATCAAAAACAAAAATCAGATTGTCATTTTCAACATCACAAATGCTAAATGGTCTTCTAAGCAAAGGGAAATCGGAATCAGAAACTTTGATATTACAAAATTGACCCGGTTTAATTTCACTTGCAATTACGGGTGAATTAACTTTTATTAAATGATAATTACTGGAAATTTTACTTAAAGAAATAACGCGAGCTTTTTCAATAATCAAGAAATAATCTCGAATTTTTTGTGAGCAAATTTAATGATGATGAAACAAATGACAAAATTTTATTCAACTTTTCATAAATTTTTCTTCAATTGCTTTAACTTTATCCAATCTCCTTTGATGCCTTTCACCTAAGAAATTAGAATTTAGCCACACATCTATAATAGATTTAATTGATTCTTCTCCCAAAGTTTTTGCACCTAATGAAATTATATTAGCATCATTATGTTCTCGGGAGCTTTTAGCAGAAAATTCATTATAACAAGTTGCTGCTCGTATTCCTGGAATTTTGTTTGCTGTAATAGCAGATGGAATTCCTGTTGCATCTATTAAAATTCCACAATCAAATTCCTTTGATGCTACTCTTTGTGCAACATTTAATGCTATATCAGGATAGTCAACTGAATCTTCTGTATAAGTTCCGACATCAACTACTTCATAATTCTTATTCTTAAGATATTCTACAAGAATTTTTTTTATTTTTACTCCTGTATGGTCAGAACCAATAACGATTTTTCTAAAGAATTGCGTATGATTTTTTTCATCAACATCAAAAATAATTTTTAATCTTGCTTGTTTAATTCTATCAATTGCAGAAGGAGTAAGAATTTCATTTTTCTTAAGATGAACTTCTGTTAATCCTTTTTTAATTAACAGAAGAATATCATTCTCCGTTATAGCTTTTTTCATACAAGGTCTGTTCTATTGTTCATTTTAAGATAATCAACAACCTGACGTACATCCTGTGCATAATTACGATTGCAAATTAATAGTGCATCATTTGTATTGATAATAATTAAATTCTCTGCTCCAATTACTGCTGTAAATTTTCTTGGTGAAAAAATGTATGAATTATAAGTCTTTTGAGAATAAACATCACCAATAATAACATTGCCATCTTCATTTTTATCTGATATTTCATAAACTGCTTCCCAGCTTCCCACATCGTTCCAGTAAAAATCAGCTTTGATGACATAGACATTATTTGCTTTTTCCATAACTCCATAATCAATTGAAATACTTTTTAATTGGCCATAAACTTGAGTTAATTGTGTTTCAAAATCTTCAGAATTAATAAAGGATTCTATTTTTTCTAAACCTTCATATAGGTCAGGAAGATGTTTTTTAATTTCATTTAGAATTGTATCGACTCTCCATATAAACATTCCAGAATTCCAGAGAAATTCACCACTTTCGATAAATCTTATTGCAGTAGCTAAATTTGGTTTTTCTGCAAATGTTAATACTTTATGAATATTTTTTTCAATTTCAGTATCATCAAATTGAATATAACCATAACCTGTTTCTGGTCTTGTAGGTTGGATTCCAATTGTAACCAATCCTTTTGAATTATATGCGAATTCTGCTGCTTTTAATAAACATTTTTGGAATTCTTCTTCGTTTTTAATTAAATGGTCTGATGGAAGAACAATAGTAACAGCTTCTGGATTCTTCTGTTTAATTAGAACTGAAGCCAATCCAATACATGCTGCAGTATTTTTTCCAAATGGTTCATCAATTATGTTTTGTTCAGGAATATCTGGCAGCTGTTCTTTAACTCTTAATTTCTGAATTCTGTTTGTAATGACATAAATATTTTTTTTATCAACAAGACCATCAAGACGTTTGACAGTATCCTGTATCATTGTATTTTCGCCAAAGATACGAATTAATTGCTTCGGTTTTTTTTCTTTACTTCTTGGCCAGAAGCGGGAGCCCACTCCGCCTGCCATTATTACAACAAATATTTCCATTACACTACCCTTTTTGTTTGGGAAATCATTTTACCAAAATTTTCTGCTCTGTTTAAATAATTTGTTATATCAACTTCTTTGCCTCTTACAACTGCGACTATAACAATTAAACAAGCTCTCAATGATTCAATTACTAAATTGCTTGGTGCAATCCTTTTTTGATTAATAGCTTCAAGCCCTTGAGCAAATATTCTGTGCATATTCGATATAATTTCAAATCCAACTTTTTGCGACAGTTCACTGTTTTCATTCATTAGTTTAATATATGAATTAATTTCACTTTCAGTATAATCATATTTTGCTACTCTTGTTAAAAATGCATCTAATTCTTTTATTGGTCTTAATACTTTCTCTTCATATCGTTCAAAACTAAAATCATTATCTTTAGAAAGCTCTGCAAAAATTAAAGCTTCTTTCAATTCATCTGCGCGTGACCTTTGTGGAATTTTAATAGGTTCTGCTTCTACAGTCTTTTTCTCTTCTCTTTTTGTTAAATCGACATCAACAGATTGATTATCTATTCGATTAAATATATTTCTCATTGTTTGAGGAGTTACTACATCAAGTAAGTAATTTATTTCTTTTACAAGATAGTAACTATGCTCCTTGAATTTTTCAGAAAGTTTTAAGAAATCAATTTTACTATTTTCCAGAAAGTTTAATATTTCATTTAGTTTAATGCCGAGCTTAGAAAGTTCTGTAATCTTTTTGAAATTTTTTATTTCTTCTTCAAGATTATCAGTTTTACTTAATCTTTCACGCAGAATAGCAACAGTTTCAATTTTTTCTGAACTTAATCTCAAATTATTTGAAGCATGAATAATACATTGAATTATGTATTGTTTGACAAAGTCCAATCTTTTACCAAAAACTTTATATATCCTAAGTAAATGTAACCATTTTAAATAATTATAACATTTTAAAAATATGCAGAAAAAATAAAGGGGTAAATAGTATTTTCTTGATTAGCAGATAAACTTCTAAGAGATATGCTACCGTTTTTGTAATTAATAAAATTCCACAGAGAAATTATTGTAATTTTTTTGATTATTCAGAAAGCATGATTTTTGTCAAGCGTTCATAATCATCTTTCATTTTTTTTCTTGCAGAGGCAAAGAATCCTTTTGGAAGTCTAAGAATTTCCCATACTTTAATGTTTGGTTCCGGAATAAAATTATCACCACCATAACCCAAATCGAGAGATCTTGCAACTATATCACCAAGATGAACAGATGCCAATAATGTATTGACATTATTTCCAATTAATCCTGTATGATGAGAACTAACAATATTGACAACACTTTGAGGCAGCTTCCATTTTTCTGCAATTAACTGTCCTGCACGTGCATGATTTAAACCGAGTATTTCAAGTTCTGCATCTTTAATTGGAATTTTTTTCGATTCAACAAGTTCAATAACTTTTGCATAATCATTAGGCACATATTCAAAAAACACAAGTTTTCCAATATCATGGAAGATACCTGCCAGAAAATAATTTTCTAAATTTTTTTCTCCTACAGCTGCACCAATTAATCTTGTAGCAACTCCAACACCAATTGAATGAGCCCATAAATCTAATGGCTTGAATTTTTTGAAAATCTTATTTTTTGAAAATGCATTTATAATTGACAAAGCAAAAACAATATTCTTAACTTCATTAAAACCAAGATATAATAAAGCTTGAGTAATAGTATCAATTCTTCCTCTCAATCCATAAAATGGAGAATTAGCAACTTTTAAAATTTTAAAAGTAGCCGCCTGGTCGGCAGAAATAATCCTTGCTATTTCTTCTTTCGTTGTGTTTGGATTCTCCATTGCCTGAGAAAGATTGGTATAAACAGTAGGTAAAGTTGGTAAGTTATTTACACCTTCAATAATTTTTTTAATTACATCCATTACACCCTCTCGTGAATTTACATTTTTTCAAGAATTTGTTGAGTAGCAATTTCAATTAATTCATTTTCATAATCATTTTTTGGTCTCCATGTTACTCTTTGACTTAATATTGCTTTAGCTTTTTCTAATGTTTCGCTGTCATATTGTTTATTAGAACTGTTTTCATTTTCATCTACAATATATATAGTTTGTATTCCACATGATTTTAGAAATTTAACATGCTTTGCTTCCAATTTTATATTTGCACCTAATAATGTATGTCCAAAACGGTTTTGAATTGGTTCTGCAAGTACCATCCCGTCCTGGATTTCATCAACAGATATTAATTTTGACATATTTATTTCCTAATTGAAACTTTTCCAATATTATATTCGAAAAATTTTAAATGTTTTTAAGTGGCTTTCTTAAATATTTTATTCATAAAAATTCTGTTAAAAAATTAGATTAAACCAGCAAATTCCTGCAGCAAGGGATAATATAGTTATTATTAAACCTGACTTTAAATATTCAACAAAAGAAATATGAATAAAATGTTTTCTTGCAGATTCTGCCACAATTAAATTTGCCACTGAACCAATTAAAGTTAGATTGCCTGCATAAGTTGTTGCCATACCAAGTACTAACCAGGCATGTTCTGGATTTGGCATATGTTGAATTACAGGTTTCAATAATAAAACAGCTGGAACATTAGAAACTATATTGCTGAGTATTGATGAAGTTACTGCTAATGAAAAAACAGATTTAGTTAAATATGGCTGAATTGTAATGGATAAATATTTACCTATCCCAGATGTATCTATAGATTTTGTTACAATAAAAAGTGCAGAAAAAAATACAAGAAGCGACCAATCAATTTCTCTAAAAACTCGTTCTGGTTTCAATCTCCTTGTAATTAATAAAATGCTTGCCCCTCCAAGTGATGCAAGAGGAATTGAAACACCAGCAAAAAATGCAATAATCATCAATGTAGATGCAACAATACTTTTTATAAATAATGGTCTATAAGGTTTGGCTTCCTCGATTTCTATATTATCAAAAATAGTTTTATAAAATTCTTTTTTATAAATAATTGATATAATCACAATTATTATAAGAAGACCAATTAACGATGGCACAATTTGATATAATGCATATTTTGCAAATGGAATTCCTGATGCTATACCAATAATCATATTTTGAGGATTGCCTATGATTGTTGCAGCTGAACCAATATTTGCAGATACAGCTAAAGCAACTAAATATGGAACCGGATTTCGTTTTAATGCAATTGTTACTTCAATAATTAAAGGAGTAAAGACAATCACAATTGTATCATTTAAGAAAATAGCAGATAATAAACCAGCTGAGAATGTAATCAAACATAAAAGCTGCATTGGTGTTTTTGCAAATTTGATAATATGAATAGTGATTAATTTAAAGAAGCCGGCTATTCGTAAATTTCCATTAATAATCATCATAGCAAAAAGTAAAAGTATAGTATTCATATCAATTGCATCGTAGGCATGCTGAAGAGAGATCGCACCAGAAAAAATTAGTGCAGAAGCTCCTACAAGTGCAATTGTTGCTCGATTCATTCTAAATTGAGGAAAACTTCCCACAGCAATTCCATACAGTGTAAGCATTATTAAAAATAAGTGAATGTAATAACTGGTCACTTACTCTCCATATTTTGTTTTGAATCCTTTCATCATCCATTTCTTAGCAAGTAATAAACCAAGCGGACTTATTATTGCAATGCAACCATAAATAAACCACATAAGCTCCGTATTCATTTGTGATGGAGGTGTATTGGCTGGACAATATTTCATCAAGAACCAGCCTGAATATAAACTTGTAATTATTTTTGTTAGAAACCATGGAAATTGTCCAATTCCCATATAAATCCCTGTCATATTTTTTGGAGCTATCTCAGCTACCCATTGTAAAAATCTTGGCTGCCACATAGCTTCACCAATTGTCATTATAATTAAATATGCCATCAAAGTATTTATGGTTGGACCCAATGCAAGTATAAAAGTTGGCGATGCCATTACAAATGTTCCTATTATCATCATATTGTAAGTATTTTTTTGTGAAGTTAATGCAGCAACAATTGGAGTTAATATGAAAATTAAAATTGGATTTAGGTTTACAAAAAATTCAAAATTATCCTGTACAAATCCTTCAAATGCTCTGCTTGTATAAAGTGGTAGTGTTAACCAGTTATGTGCAAATAATGTTTGAACTGGAATTAGAATAAAAATAAAGTATAAAAATCTTTTATCCTTGAGAGGAAAATTTTTAACATAAAATTTAATTTTTTCTTTTAATGTCATATTGCTTAAAGCATCATCATCTTTTTCTTCACTCAACTTATCTTTGCTTACTTCTTTTACTGCTTCTTCATAGGCTTTTTTTGTGATAATAAAGTAAACAACTAAAATTCCTATTGCTGTTAAAGCTACATACAACCAGAACACACCAAGAATAGTATATGCTTTACGAACAGGTGGAGAAATCAGCCCCGGTAAAAATCCACCAAGATTCATCAGTGCATAAAGCATTGCATATCCCATAGCAGCTGTTTTTTCATTTGTTAATTTTTTAACACCTGCGTAACATGCGGGCTGATAAATGCCGTAACCTAAAATAATCCCTAAAATTCCAAGCATAGCAATTACATGAGCAGAATTCCACAATCCAGGCACACCAAGATTTGGAGCGACAGTTAATAAAATTCTGCCTATAAGCATGAATGACAGAGCAATTAATAATGATTTTCTCAATCCAATCCAATCTACTGTAGCACCTAAAAAAAGCATACTTAATGTTATACCTGCTGTTAAAACTCCTACCATATTTCCTGCAAGAATATCATTTAGCTTGATGTATTCATTGAAATAAATTGCTAACAAACCTACTACACCGAAATATGTAATTCCTTCAATAACATAAGAGAGATTTAATCCAAACAATGCTCTTGAAGTATGAAGTAAATCTTTAAATGGCTGTGTAATTTCTTGAAAAGTTTTTTTTAGAATATTTACCGAATTATTGTTTTCCATAATTCACCTTTATAAATGATTTTCAGAATTATGTTCAGTTATTTACATTTTATAATGCTGAATATTTCATATAATATTAACTTCATATTCTAAATCAATATTAAATTTGTTTTTTACTGCTAATTTAATTTCATCAGCAAAATTTTTTATTTCATCACCTGTTGCATTTCCATAATTAATTATTATAAGAGCTTGTTTTTCGTATGTGGCTGTATTGCCTTTGCGTTTCCCTTTATATCCGCATTTCTCAATTAACCATGCAGTTGGAATTTTGTATTTGTCATTGATTTGATGATAAGGTATGTCAGGATATTCTTTTCTAATTAATTCTAAATGTGTAAAGCTTATTTCTGGATTTTTAAAAAAACTTCCTGCATTGCCAAGTTTTGTGTAATCCGGCAATTTACTTTTTCGAATATTTATTACAGCATCACGAACTTCCTGAATACTGATTTCATGATAATCTCTTCCCTGAAAATAATTTTGAAGATCTCTATAACTCAGGTTAATTTCTTTTTCTTTTTTTAATCTTAATACAACTGAAGTTATGATAAATTTATTTTTCAGCTCATTCTTAAAAATACTATCACGGTAATTGAACAAACATTCATCACGGTAAAATATTTTCTTTTCATTTTTATCAAGAAAGTATCCTTCAACATAATCTATGACATTACTAATTTCAGCACCGTAAGCTCCAATATTTTGAACAGGTGCTGCTCCTGCTGTTCCGGGTATTAATGATAAATTTTCAATTCCATAATAATTCTTTTCAACTGTATAGCTTACTAAATCATCCCAGATTACTCCAGCATCAGCTTGAATTATAACATTACTATCATTTTCAAGAAGTAATTTGATATCACTGCTTTTATATTTTATTATAAACCCATCATAATCTTTTGTGAATAATATATTGCTGCCAGCACCTAAAATTAGAATATTCTTTTGACCATGAATTTCTTTTATTAATTCAATCAATTCATTTTCATTGAAAACTTCGATAAAATATTTTGCTTTTACATCTATATTAAAAGTATTGAGATGCTTTAATGGATAATTTTCAAATAGATTCATGAATTTACCTTGAACAAAATAAGAAATGAAATTTCTGTTGAGGACTTATTAATCTCGCATTTAACATTTTTAGCAGTCATTGAACAAATTATTTTTTATTTCTATTCAAAATATAAAGTTGTTATCGAGTTTTTTCCAATTAATGTTTTGAATATTATTTCCATTTGATTGAAAAAGAATTGCTCCTTCTTTGTCCGTTCGAAAAATTTTTATACCTCTTTTTGTTAATCTTTCTATAACATCTTTGTCGGGATGATGAAAAATATTTGATATGCCAGCTGAAATAACAGCATATTTTGGTTCGACATAATTAAGAAAAATATTGCTTGTTCCGGTTTTACTTCCATGATGACTCACTTTCAATAAATCTGATTTAAGAAATTTATTGTATTTATTTACATAGCCAATCTCAGCTTTCCTGCTAATATCTCCAGTAAACAAAAATGATGTGTTGCCATATTTTATTTTTAATACTCCGCTTCTATCATTAGAATTATCATAATTAAATGAATCCGATAGAATATAAATTCTAACACCTCCAATACTTAACATATTTTTTGAATAGTATTTATAAGGAATTGAAAAGTGATTTAAAAATGCTTCAAAATTTTTGTCTTCTTTATCTAGAGAATCTAAAGGAGGTTTATAAACAAATTTTATCTCATTATTTCTAATCAAAGATAAAAATCCTCGATAGTGGTCAGAATCGATATGCGATACAAAAGCATAATCAATTTTCTTAATTCCCAAATATTCAATTAAAGGCATAATAATTCTTTTCCCGTTGTCAAAATATTTATTCGCATTGCCAGCATCTATTAATGCGGTTTGTCCATCAGGAAATTTAATTAAATATGAATCCCCCTGTCCAACATCAATTGCCATTATTGATAAAGAATTATCGGGCAAATATTTAATATCATCTAATTTTGACCATATAAAAAAATTCAATGCAATAAGAACAAGTGTAATAATTTTTGCTTTTATTGATTGAAATCTTTTCCATAAAAAAATTATTGCTGCAATACTTATGTAATAATTAATTATATCAATTATTGAAAAATTAGCAACAGGTAAATATGCAATAGAAAGGTTACCGAATTTATTTGTAACAAAAAATAAAATGTATGTTAACAATTCATTAGCAGAGGCATAATATGAACACAATAATGATGATATAAGAGAAATTATGAGTGTAAAAATTCCCAGACCGATAATTATTCCGACTAATGGAATCACTATCAAGTTTGCAATCAATGAAATTATTGACAATTTATTAAAATAAATTAGAACAAAAGGAATGGTTCCTATCTGCGCTGCTAATGATAACGCAATGAATAATAATATATTTTTAAGAATATTCGATTTTATGTTTAGTTGTTGTATTGCATTTCTTAGTGCAGGATAAAAAATTAAAATAGAAATTACAGCTGCAAAAGAAAGCTGAAAACCTGAATTAAAAAGTTCGTCTGGATTTATCAACAATATAATAAAAGCAGCAAGTGCAATAGCATTAAAACTGTTATATTTTCTGCCCGACATCAAGCTCAATATAATTACAATACACATAATTGTTGCACGAACAACAGACGGCGGTGCATTTGTTAAAATCATAAATAAAATTAAACCAATTATGGTAAAAGAATATTTTAAGAAAATATTCAATCGTTGAAATAAAAAAATGAATATGAGTGAGATAAAACCAACATGCAATCCCGATACTGCTAAAACATGAACTACACCAGAATTAATAAATTCATTTTTAATTTCATAATCAATCATGCTTCGGTCTGCAAGTAATAAACCTCTGAGCAATGAAGCAGTATTCTTATTATGATATTTTGAAAAAACATTATCAATTTTCTTCCTTATTCCAAATATTATATTGGCTAAATTAAAAGATGAATTTGAAATTATTTTAATATTGGATACATCTTTAATACTTAGTAATGCGTGTATTTGTTTATGATTCAAATAATTTTCATAATCAAATTCACCGGGATTTCTTTTATTACGTGGTCTTGAAATATTTCCATTTATCTCAACAGAACTCCCTATTTTTAATGAATCATATTTCCCTTCTAATCTTTTTTGAGAATCATTTAACAAACACTGAAAATTAAATTCTCTTTTATCAACATAATTCTGGAAAATGATTGAATCGGAAATTAGATAAAACACAAGTCTATTTTCTTTTATTAATTCAATATTTGTAACCTTTCCATAAACTTTTATGTTCCGATAAGAAAAGTGCTTAAATGGATAAGAAACTTTTGATGAGTGAAATGAGGAATAATAAAATCCACTAACAAAAAATATTGTGAGAAATAGAATACATTGATTTAATAAACTCAATCTTTGATTTTTTGTGAAATAAAGAATTAAAAGAATTATAAAGAATAATGAAGTTAAACAAAGAAGTAAAAATCCACTTAAATGAAAAATTGTTTGGAATAAGTAACCGCAAATAAAAATCAAAACAAATTTTATTAGCGGATAGTTATTCACTCATAAAGCTCCATAATTGCTAATTTAATGTGATTAAGTTTTTTAATTTTTTTTGCCAATACATCAGAGTATTTGCCGGCTGTAATTCCAAGAGCAGGATTTAATGTATGAGATTTTGTTGATAAATCTTCAAAGTTGCCATGGTCTGAGCAAATTATTAAAGTCATATTCGATGGAAGATTTTTTATTATATGATAAATAAAATTATCAAACACATTAATAGTTCTATCAAATAAATCCAGATTCCTGCCATGACCGAGATGGTCAGTATAAAAATATTCAAACAAAGTGAAATGATGATTGTCAGCAATATTTAGTAACCTATTTGCTGCTTTTTCAGGAGTAATTAAAGGAAGTTTATAATTCATTTTATAAATCAGTCGATAATTATCTATATCGGCACTGAGTGCTTTACCTCTGTGTATATCTGCTATTCTATTTAATCGCACATTGCTTAAAATGCAGCTTAATGTCGTAACACTTAAAATTCTTCTGCCAGTTTTAACATAATCAAAAAATATTTTAGGATAAGCATTTGCAAAAGTAACTTTTTTTCCTCTTCTCAAAAATTCTTTGAATATATTTTTTTGCTCAATTATTGGAATTAAAGTTGAGTACGGATAAGGACCAAAATGTTTACCAATAATTTTTTGTGCATTAACTCCACAAAATATTGAAGTCTGACCAGTTCCGCTTAGTGGAATATCAGGCACACCAAGAACTGCATCAATTGGAAAAATATGAGCATTATTTACCGAGATTCTTTTTTTACCGAGATGTGGAATTTCACCAAAGATTTCTGTAAACATTTTGAATTGATATTTAAAGAATGGATTAAACTCAAAATCTCGTTTACCAATTCCAACTCCATCAACGAATATCATTAATGTTGAATGCAATTAAAAACCCTTTATTTTGATTCTACTAAAATTGTAACAGGTCCATCGTTAAAAATTTTCACAAGCATCATAGCAGCAAATATTCCTGTCTTTACTTTATCTTCACCAAGATTTTGTTTCATACGATTGACAAATTTGTTGTAAAGTTCCTCTGCTAATTCTGGTCTTGCAGCATCAGAAAAACTTGGTCGATTACCTCGTCGTGCATCTCCGTAAAGCGTAAATTGCGAGATAATAAGAACTTCACCATCAATATCTTTCAATGATAAATTCATTTTGCCATTTTCATCTTCAAATATTCTAAGATTTGAACATTTATCTGCAACAAAAATCATATCTTCTTCAGTGTCTCCTTCTTTCACACCAAGCAATATTACCATACCTTTGCCTATTGATGCGGAATAATTTGCTTCTTTAATTTCTACAGAACCTTCAGTTACTCTTTGAACTAATGCTCTCATATTTTTGTCCCGTAAATTACTCTATCAATTTGTTGATAATCTTTTAGAATATGAATTTCATAAAAATTTTCTTCTGTCATAATCTTAAAAATTTTTTCTGATTGTCCTTTCCCAATTTCATAGAAAAGTTTGCCGTTGTTTTTTAAGCATTGCTTCGATATTTGAGTTATTCTTTTATAAAATTTCATTCCGTCTTCATCATCAGTCACAGCAATTTTAGGTTCATAATTAATAATTTCTTTCTGCAAAAAATTGTAATCTTCAATACTAACATAAGGCGGATTTGAAACAACCACATCAAATTTTAAATCATAAAATGAAAAATCATCAAATATATTTTTTCTAATAAACTCGATTTGGTTAGATGTGTTATAAAATTCAGAATTTTCTTTTGCAACATTCAACGCATCATTTGAAATATCTATTGCAATTATTTTTGCATTAGGCAAATGTTTAGCTAATGTAATAGCAATGTTTCCGCTTCCTGTCCCAACATCAAGAATTATTGTTTCTGATTTGTCTTTTTCAAGATTAATTATTGTTTCAACAATCAGCTCTGTTTCAGGTCTTGGTATTAATACTGATGGATTTACTTTGAACTCAAGTCCATAAAATTCTGCTTTGCCAATTATATATTGAAGCGGTTCGTTTTTCGAACGGCGGGATAAATATTCTCTGTATTTATTTATTTCATCTTCACTTAGTGGTTGGTCATATTTTAGATATAAATCCAATCTTTTACAATTAAGAACATCAGCTAATAACAATTCTGCATTCAATCTCGGTGATTCAATTCCCTTTTTCTCTAAGTATTCAGCAGATAATTTTAATGATTCCAGTACAGTAAGCATTATAGCAATATTTGTTCTTAATATTCATAATAAAAATAAAAAAACAATAAATAATTTTTAATGAAGCATCAAAATTTTTAATTAAATAGAAAAAGAAGGTTTAATTATTTTTTATAATTACTCATTAAAAATTCTGCGACTGCTTCAGCTTCTTTTGGTTTCAATCCTTGATTTGGCATTGATGGATAATCAGGATTTACTTTTGTCGGATTTAGAATAAATTTTATCAGTGCTTGCCGATTATTTTCATATTTAGGTAAAACTTCATTGTAAGGCGGGCCAACTACTTTTCTGTCAAATTGATGGCAGGCAATACATTTGCTGTTAAATATATCAGCTCCATTTATTGTTTCTTTCAATAATCCTGATTCTTCAAGTAATTTTTTTCTGTGTTCTTCATAGTTAGCTGCTAAGACAGCAAAATGTTTTTTGTTTGAAATATCGAAAGCATACTGGTCTTTAATCACAACAAATGCTATAGTAACAATGAATAATATAATTGTTAAAAAGCCATATTTTATTTCCTGCTGCTTTATCATTACATATATAAGAACTGATATAATCAAAACAACAAGCAAAGAAAGTAAAGCAAAACTAAAAACATTGTATGATAAAGAATAAACAGATTTAGATAAAACAGAAAATACAATAATAAAAGGCAGCAATAACGAAGATATCAATGCAAGTCTTAATGTGAAATTTTTGATAAAGTTATTATACGACTGTGGAATTTGAAGTGAATGTAACTCATTCAACTTTACTAAAATAAAAATTGAAGTAAAACCAAAAGCAAAAACAACGAATTGAATAAAACTTAATAATGCATTAAAAGAAAATAATATTCCCAATAAATTATTATAATTTTCCCATCGTTCAGGATTTTGAGTAAACTCAACTGAAGCAACAAAAAGATATAATGAAATTGTTAGAAATATTAAACCAAAGTTGGCACTTTTATTCACTAATCTTGCAATTTTATATTTATAGCTCTGAAATGTTACATAGTTTTCTTCATCAAAAGATTTTAGATGAAAAATTTGATTCAAGTGAATCGAATGTTTATATGTATAAATCAAAATCAGTGAAATAAAAAAGATGATTGTTGATTCGAGTATATACAAAGGAACATTCAAATTACTTAGATGCAGAAGTTGTGCATAGCAGAAAATAAAACTCAAAAGTGGAACAATGCCAAGTGTAAAAGCAATCCCTTTATTAAAAGTTATTAAATCAATTAAGAAGCCTGAAAATTTTTGATGATTTTCATCATTGAGTTTCTCGCCTTTTATTTTAAAAAATATTGACATTGACAGAGAACCAAATAACAAACTTGCATATGGGATAAAAATTAAAAAAGTAAGAACAAGGATATACTTCAATAAAATTAAATGATTAGCAGATTGAGGCAAAACAATTTTATTAATGATTTCCATACTTATTACCAATTAAATTTCTGATAGAAATAATTTGTCAATTGATATAATAATAATTACTGCAAGAACATATAAATTAACATCTATGAATGCTTTTCTTATAATGCTCTTTTCGATATACTTTGTAATTATTTTTCTTGATTCAAAAATCAACCATAGAGAAAAAATTATGATTGCGACTACAGAAAAAATATTGTAAGAATCATCGAATCCAAAAAATAGAAATGAGCAAAGAGAAAGCGATGTAATCCATATAAATGTAATTCTGCTTAACTGTTGATTAGAAAAAATTTTTGTTAGAGTTGGATAATTAGCTTTTTCATAATCATTATTGAATATTAAAAGCAGCAGCCAGAAATGTGGTATTTGCCAGATAAAGAAAAACATTGACAACAATAAAATTTGATAATCAAAAGGAGAACCACCTGCGGCTGTATAACCAATCATTGGCGGAAGCGCCCCAATTAAAGAACCAGGAACAACTGCCATTGCAAATTTCTTTTTTAATGGTGTATAAACAAAATTATACCATATTAATGCAACAATGCTTAATACTAATGAAATGAAATTTGATGAAAAATAGATTAATGGCAATGCTATGGTAATCATCAGCAGTGAAATTATTAAAGCATTTTTTGCACTAATTCTGCCCGAAGGAATTGGTCTGCCTTTAGTTCTATCCATTAAAGAATCTGCAAATCTTTCCTGATAATGATTAAGAGCAGAAGAACCACAAGACAAAATAAAAACACCAATTATTGGTAAAATCATCTTTGCTGATAAACTTTTTGAGTAAAGCACATATCCAACGAATGTAGAAAGTCCAACAAATGAAGTAATTCTTATCTTGGCTAATTCCATTATAATATTAATATTTTCAAAAAATTTTTTCATAATAAATTATTTATTGTACCAATCATTAAATTGTTCTTGCGAAATTACTTTCACTTTAGTATACATCATTGAATGACCTAAGCCGCAATATTCTGCGCAAGCCACATCATAATCCCCGATTTTTTTTGGTGTAAAATATAGATAAGTCTTGCGTCCAACAATTGCATCTTCTTTAATGCGAAATGCAGGTATATAAAAAGAATGATTAACATCAGCCGATTGCATCTCAAGCTTTATTGGTTTATTAACTGGAACATATAATGTATCAGTTATTTTTCCATTGCCATATTTAAATTCCCATTGCCACATTCTTGCAGTAACATTTACAACAAATGCATCTTTAGGGACTTTACGAATTTCTTTGAATCCTGTGTAACCAAAATAAAACATTGATAAAACCAATAATGTAGGAACAACAATCCATGTAATTTCAAGCCAAATATTACCGTGAATATCAGCAGGCTTATGACCTTTTTTTCTGTTATACTTTATAACAAAATAAATCATTGTAATTGTAACGCCCAGTAGCAAAACCACTGCTATTCCTACAATATATAACATTACAAAATCAACAGTTTCAGTATGTATTGTTGGTGCAGATGACATATCTTTACCTCAACGATAAATTATATCAAAAAATGTCAGAACAAAAATTATAATTAAAGTAGCACCACTAAGTGCTAAAAATGCTTTGAATATAGGTTCATCAAATTTTATGTGCATAAAAATATTTATAACAAGAGCAGATTTAATTGCAGCAATTGATAAAGCAATAAGTAAAGTGTATTTACCTAAACTAATACCTGCTATAGTAACAGTTATTGATGTAAAAGCAAGTAATGAGAGCCACACAATTATATAAGTACTGATTTCAATTTTATGATGCTGTTTATCCATTTTGAATTAAACCTCATTGAATTAAGTAAAATAATGGAAAGAGGAAAATCCATATCAAATCGACCAGATGCCAATATAAACCTGAGTTTTCCAACTTATTATAATTTTCTGAAGTTATTTTATTTTTCAACAAAAATACTAGCATAAATGAAAGTACTATTATTCCAATAACAACATGCAGTCCATGTAATCCGGTCATAACATAATAAAGACCAAAAAATAATATTTGTCCACTTGGACGATTTAATAATTCTTCTGAACGAGGATAAATACCATGTTCAAATTTTGCCGACCACTCAAAATATTTATTTACCAAAAATATTAGTGCTAACAATATTGTTAATGAAAGAAACAATATAGACAAAGATTTTTTATTCCTTTCAATATATGCAATTGAGAGAGCCATAGTTAAACTGCTTGTAAGCAGGATAATTGTATTAATTGTACCAATTGTTGTGTTGAGTTCCATCGCTGCAATATGAAATTGCTCAGAGTATTGATAACGATAAACAGCGTAGACTAAAAACATTCCACCAAAAAGCAATACTTCAGTAAACAGAAAAAGCCACATACCCATTTTGGCACCAACTTTATCAACATGAGCATGATGTTGAGTCATTGCAATTACATTTTCATCATGATTCATTATTATTCTCCTTCAATTGACTGAAATCATAAGGTTCATGAGTGATTGTAGGAATCTCTTTAAAATTTTCAAGTGGCGGTGGCGAAGGAATTTGCCATTCTAATGTAACACCACCCCATGGATTAGCAGAAGCTTTAGGCCCTTTGAACAATGCATAAATTAAATATCCGAACATAAAGAAAATGGAACTTGCTAAAATCCATGAGCCAACAGTAGATATTTTCTGTAAACCTGCAAATTGTGGAAGATAATCATAGTATCTTCTTGGCATTCCCATATAACCCATAATAAACTTTGTAAAATACAGCATATTAAAGCCAATAAAGAAAAATATGATTGTAATCTTCGCGAGTTTTTTGTTATACATTCTTCCAAACATTTTAGGAAACCAATAATGAATTGCTGCAAAGAAAATTGTTCCAGTTCCGCCAAACATTACATAGTGAAAATGTGCAACAACGAAATAAGTATCATGCACATGAATATCAGTAGCTAAAGAACCCAGAACCAATCCAGTTAATCCACCAATTGAAAAAAGAAAAATAAATGTCATAACCCATAGTAAAGGTGGCTGTGGATCTATCGAACCCTTATATAATGTTGCTACCCAATTAAATACTTTAACACCGCTTGGAACAGCAACCAAAAATGTCAATAAAGAAAATATCCATCTTGCTGTATCACTCATTCCACTTGTAAACATATGATGCGCCCAAACAAGATAACCAATAAATGCAATAGCAAGACTTGACATTGCAATAGCTTTATAGCCAAATATTGTTCTCCTTGCAAAAGTTGGAATTATTTCCGATACAACACCCATTGCTGGTAAAATCATAATGTAAACGGCAGGATGAGAATAAATCCAGAAAAGATGTTGATATAAAATTGGATCTCCTCCAAGTGCAGGGTCAAAAATTCCAACACCAAAAGCTCTTTCGATAATTACTAACAAAATTGTAATACCAACCACAGGAGTTGCAATAATTTGAATCCAGGCTGTTGCATAAGTTGCCCAGACAAATAAAGGCATCTTAAAAAATGTCATCCCAGGAGCTCTTAAACGATGAACTGTAGTAACAAAATTAATTCCTGTCAATATAGATGAAAATCCAAGAACAAATGCAGCAAAGATTGCTAAAGAAACATTGGATGTTGTCCTTACACTGTATGGAATATAAAATGTCCATCCTGTATCAATTGGACCACCAGGAAGAAAAAGTGAAGTTAATGCTAAAATTGCACCAACAACATAAACATAATATGACAACAAATTTAATCTTGGGAATGCAACATCTCTTGCACCAATTTGAATAGGAAGAAAAAAATTTCCAAATGCTGCTGGAATACCAGGAATAATAAATAAGAAAATCATTATTACTCCATGAAGAGTAAATAATGAATTATATTCCTGCGCACTCATTATCGTTCTTCCAGGAGTTAACAATTCAAGGCGCATTAAAACACCAAGTATAACTCCAACTAAAAAGAAAAACATGATTGAAACAAGATACATCAAACCAATTCTTTTATGGTCAGTGGTTAATAGCCACGATAAAATTCCAGAATATTTATTTGTACTTACTTCATAGAAATTTTTCTCGCTTAATGCAATTGTTCCGTTTGCCATTTTAATTACTCCATTTTCTTCGGTTTACTTCTTAACAATAAAATTGTAACAAAAATTCCTATTCCTAAAAGCATAATTATTCCAATAATTCGTAATAAGTTAAATGTATATTTTTTACTTTCCGGGTCATAACTGTAGCAAAATTCAAGAACTTTGGTAACTGTAGGTGCAGTTTTATTTGCTTTTGCTTCTATTAATGCCATTTTTATGTCAAATGGATTAAATGTAGGTCCTAGAATATATCTTGTTATTTTTCTTTCAGGTGAAATTGCAATTAAAACACTTGGGTGAATAAATTGATTAGCATTGTTTTTCTTAAAGTAAAATCCTATTGTGTCTGTGAATGAATAGACATTAATACTGTCGCCTGTTAAAAATATCCAGTCATTTTCGTTAATCTTTTTTTTCATTGATTGTAAGAAATTCTTCTTCCACTTTGCTGCAAGAGATGGACTTTCTCTATAATTAAAACTCATTGAAATAATTTTATAATCCTTACCTGGAATTAAATCTAACTTATCAATAATCCATGCTAATTCGTTTTGCAATGGGTTACATACACCCGGACATTCATAATAAATTGGAGCAAGCAATACCGGCTTATCAATTATTTCTCCTAAGGTTATTGTATCATTATCTGATGTTACAAAAGTCAAATCAGATGGCAGTATTCTTCCTAATTTTTCATCAATGCCAATTTCTTTATTCCTTTGTGCAATAGAATAATTGATATGGAACATATAACTTATTACAAATAAAATAATTAAATATTTTTTTCTAATTATTATCATATGCTTGTTTATGCGCTGATTTTAATTAAATAATCATAAATCAGCTGTAATTTTTCTCTACTTAATTTAACAACAGATGGTTTGTATCCTGTTAAAATAGGTTCATTCAAAACTGTTTTTATATATAATTCAAAAGTTCTTTCTTTTAATGTTATAAAAGAATATAAAACTTTATTGGTATCATAAGAGTTATCTTTTATAAGCTTTGCTCCCATCTCATTTGAAGTTAATAGCAATTCATTCAATTTATTTAACTTCTCAATTAAAACTTTATTTTCATTGGCAATCAGCATCACAGCTTTTTCAACAGGAATTTGATTGGGCAATATTAGATTCTGGTCTAATTTATAAGTTAATTTTAGTTCATCAAGTTGCTTGTCTGTAATTTCTGGAAAATCAGCAAAAGTTCTTATATAAAGAATGATATTAAATCTGTCGGTTGGATTCATATATTCAAATGCTGGCATACCATTTTTTATTATTCCTTCTTGAAGTGTTTTATACATTGCATCGATAGTTCTTCCATTTGTCCAGCCTTCTTTTAAATGGAAATTTCTAGGCTTTGGATTCATTGATAATCCAGCAGGACCATCTCCCATACCTTTCTCACCATGACATGACTTGCAATTCATATCATACAATTCTTTCCCCTTTGACAATATTTCTTTTGTTGGATTTTTTATTGATTTAAAATCTACAGGATTTACAATCATACCTTTTTTTTCAACTATCTCTTTTTTGATGTTAGTTGTGTCAGTTAGTCCAATACTTTGTTCATTAAAAGAAATTGTATTTAAATGCTGAGCAAAATAAATTCCAAGAATTAATATCAGCAATAAATAAATTGGAAACACCCAACCAAATAATCTGATTGGTGATTTCAATAATTCTTTGAAATTAATTTCTTCTTCAATTTTATGTTTTTTTTCCATAGCTATAATCTGAAATCTATTCCTCGTTTAAGTTTTGGGTCACCTACTGGTATTAGATTATATTTATTTGATTGTTTGTAAATAACTGTTATTAAAATTCCAACAGCAAATAATACAAATGAAATTTCATTCCAGCTGAATATAAAACTATCTTTACTAAAATTTGGAATTGATAACCAATACAAATCATAATAATGAGCAAATAAAATCCAGCTTGACATAAACAATAATCTCTTAGGATTCATTTTAGATGGTTGAGATAATAATCCAAAATATGGAACAACAAAGTGAACAAAGATTAATCCAATACTGATAAATTTCCAGTTTCCTTCCCATCTATTCAAAAACCAGATTGTTTCTTCTGGCAGATTTGCATACCAGATTAATAAATACTGAGAAAAAGCTATGTAAGCCCAGAAGTTTACAAATGCAAATAACAATGCACCTAAACTATAATAATGGTCTTCTTTTAATCCTTGAATTAAATATCCGTTTTCATTTAATAAAACTATAGCAATTGTACTTGATGAAAGTGCTGCCAATACAGTTCCTGCAAAATAATAAACTCCAAAAATTGTAGAATACCAGTGAGGTTCAAGACTCATTAACCAATCAATAGCTGTGAATGTAATTGTAATAGCAAAAAAAGGCATAAAAGCTGCAGAGAATTTTATATTCTTCTTAGTTAATGTAGGGTCTTTTGTGTCGTCCTGCTTAGTAGAATTTTTAAATAATATTAAATAAAAGATAATCCAGATTAACAAAAAGATAATTACACGGACTATAAAAAATTGAACATTCAAATATGGAGCTTTACTTTTTAATAACTCATCAGCTTTAAGAATTTCTGGATGTAACCAATGAAATATATTATTCATATTAAATAGAAGTGGAAGAACAATAATCGGTAAAAAGATTAATATATTTGAAAGGAATTCTGGTATTCTTCTAAATGGAACACTCCAAACGGCACCCGAAAGATATTCTATGCCAATTAAAAATAAAGAACCAACTCCAATACTTGCTAAAAAGAGAAATAAGATAATATTATTATAAGCACTTCTCAGTGGATTTTCATAATAGCTCAAAATTATTCCCAGCAGACCTATAACCATTAAAATTATTCCTGTATTGAAAACTTTAGAAGGTAATTTCTTTTTTTGAAATTGCAATTCAATATTTGAACTCATTTCAAATCTGTCTCCTTAGCATTTAATGACCTTTGTAAAGCTCTGATATAGTGAATTATTGCCCATCTTTCATCAACAGTTAATTGAGTTGAATAAGATGGCATAATATTTTGTCCTTCAGTAATTACATGAAAAATTCTTCCATCTGGCCAAGTTCTAACTTTTTCAGAATGTAAAGATGGTGGATTTGGAAATTGTCCTCTTAATCTGCTATCTCCCTCTCCATAATAACCATGACATGGGCTGCAATATATATCATATTTTTTCTGTCCTAATTCTAAAATTGATTTATTAACTGGTAATGGATTAACAAGATATTTTTCAGCTTCTTCAGGTTGATTTTTATAAGCATACGGTAAATAATTTCTTGCTACAGTTCCTTCAACAGGCATTCGCATTCCAAATCCATCACTAAATATTGATGACTTTTGTTGAGGATTTAATTTTGGTTGTTCCATCATCCAGTTAAATGGAACCATGTACAATAATTTATTCAATGTAAAATATGTTGCGCCTGAAGTAATAATTCCTGCAAGTAAAAGAAATAATAAAAATTTAGGTTCAAGAATTTTAGGATTGGCATTTAGTTCTTCAATATCAAAATAGATAGGAAATATTTCGCTTGCATTAACACTTTTGAAAAATTGTTCAACTGAAGATTCTTCAAATTTTTCATCACTAGCGAGAATTACTATGCCATATTTATCAGAAGAAACTTTTTTCATGTAATCAGTATCATTAAGTGGATGTGCATTATTAGGAAATTTAAAGAATATAAAAAGCATTGTTATAACTGTAGCAATTGATGCAGATAGAACTGTAACTTCAAATATCACAGGAATATAAGCTGGAAATGAGAAAAATGGTTTTCCGCCAATTACAAGCGGATAGTCATAAGCTGATATCCAATAAGTTAACAACAATGCTGATAAAGCTCCTGTAAGCCCAAATATTAATGCAAAATAACCAAGCTTTGATGGTTTCAAACTCATTGCTTTGGGCATACCATGAACTGGATATGGAGTATGAACATCAAATTTTTCATATCCATTTGATTTTACTTTTTTTGCTGCTTTAATTACATCATCAGCAGTATTAAATATTCCTGCATATCCATATAAAATCTTCTCTTTCATTTATAAAATCCTTAATTACTCAATATTATGATGAGATGGTTGAGAACCTTCTACAACTGCTTTGACTTCTGCAATTGATACAACTGGTAAAGCTTTCGTAAATAAAAGTATCCATGTAAAGAAAAATCCAAAACTGCCAATTAGAATCATATAATCAACAATTGTTGGAGTAAAATGTCCCCAGCTTGATGGCAAATAGTCGCGGGATAGTGAAGTTACAACAATTACAAATCTTTCGAACCACATTCCAATATTAACAAGAACTGCAATTACAAACATTACAGGAATAGACCTTCTAATTTTTTTGAACCAGAATAATTGAGGAGATAAAACATTGCATGATACCATAATCCAGTAAGCCCATGCATAAGGACCGAAAGCTCTATTTATAAATGTAAATTGTTCTGCTTGAATTCCACTATACCATGCTATAAAAAATTCCATTGCATAAGCATAACCAACCATTGAACCAGTAACAAGAATTATCTTATTCATTTTTTCAAGAGTATCAATAGTAATAATTTTTTCATAGTTGAAAATTTTTCTTATAAATATCAAAACATTCTGAACCATTGCAAAACCAGAAAACACAGCTCCAGCCACAAAGTATGGAGGGAATATTGTAGTATGCCAGCCAGGCATAATAGAAACTGCAAAGTCAAAACTTACAATTGTGTGAACTGAAAGAACCAGCGGGGTAGCAAAACCAGCAAGTATCAAATAAACCATTTCATAATGCTGCCAGTGTCTATTAGAAAAACGCCAGCCTAAACTAAAAATAGAGTAAATAATTTTTTTGATTTTATTTGAAGTTCTCTCTCTAAGTGTTGCTAAATCCGGTATTAATCCAACATACCAGAAAATTAATGACACAGTAAAATAAGTTGATACTGCAAAAACATCCCACAGAAGTGGTGACATAAAATTTACCCAGACTGAATGTTGATTAGGGTATGGGAACAAGTATCCAGCCAACCATGGACGACCGGTGTGAATTAAAGGAAATATTGCAGCAGTCATCACAGCAAAAATTGTCATTCCTTCTGCAAATCGAGCTATTCCTGTTCTCCATTTTTGTCTGAATAAAAATAATATTGCAGATATTAAAGTTCCTGCATGTCCAATACCAACCCAAAAAACAAAATTAACAATTCCAAATCCCCAGCCTACCGGTGTATTGTTGCCCCATGTACCAATTCCATAATAAAATGTTAATCCCAAACCAATAACAAACAAAGCAAGCATCGATAATGTAATTGAGAGAGCAATATAAAATTTTTTATCTGGTTTTGTCTCAAGTGGTTTTGATATTAAATCATCCAGCTCTCGTAAAGCCGGTTTGCCTTCAATTACTGATAATTCCTGTGTATAATCTACTGCACTCACTCAATTTCCTCCGAATGGATATTTCTTAATTTTGCTATGTAAGTAACATTAGGTTTGATATTTAATTCTTCCAATACATGATAAGATAAATTGTGTTTTCTAAGTTTTGATATTTCTGAATCCGGGTCATTCATATCACCAAAAATTATAGCATTAGAAGGACATGCTTGTTGACAAGCAGTAATTACATCACTGCCTTTTATTTCTCTTCCATCTCTAATAGCATTTGAACGAGCTTCCATTATTCTCTGAATACAAAATGTACATTTTTCCATCACTCCTCTTGAACGCACAGTAACTTCTGGATTATTAACAAGAGATGTTAATTCATTTTCATAATATGCATTTGCAAAGTGGTCTCTAAAATTATAGAAATTAAATCTTCTTACTTTGTATGGACAGTTATTTGAACAATATCTCGTGCCAACACATCTATTGTAGACCATTTGATTTAATCCATCAGGACTATGATTTGTTGCACTTACCGGACAAACATTTTCACAGGGGGCATTGTCACAATGCTGACACAACATTGGTTGATTACTTACAATTGGTTCTTCTTCTGTTCCTGAATAATACCGGTCAATTCTAATCCATTGCATTTCTCTACTTCTTTCAACCTGATCTCTGCCAACTACAGGAATATTATTTTCTACATTGCAGGAAGCTACACAAGCATTACAAGCCGTGCATTTATTCAAATCAATAGCCATTGCCCACTTAACGCCGGAAAATTTGTGTTCTCTTGTTATACTGAATAAATCATGTTTTTCTTTATGCAAGAAATGAGGTTCTTTTTGATACTTAACTATCGTTCCTTCTTGAATTATTTTTCTGATTCTATGAAAATCTTTAACAAATTTATCATCCAAAGAATGGTGTTCTTGTGTAGTGGCTAAGATATGTTTACCATTTGATTTTTTTATCTTAGCATTTGTATAAATATATGGTGAACCTGTAAAGTTTTTTGACATTAGATTAACTGCATTAAATCCAACATCTTTACCAACTTCTCCCACTACTTTTCTTCCATATCCTAATTCAATATGAATTGTATCGTCGTTCATTCCCGGCTGGATAAAAACAGGCAAAATTAATTTTCTATTATCAACTTCTACTTCAACTAAATCATTCATTTCAAGATTGAATTTACTCGCAGTATTTTTAGAAATTGCTGCATAATTATCCCATGTTACTTTTGTAACTGGATGCGGTAATTCCTGAAGCCATCCATTGTTTGAAAATTTACCATCACCTATAAAATAATTTTGAGTAAGATGAACTACATAATCACTTTTAGAAATCTCATTCTTAATAAAATTAATTGATTCTGTTTTAAACTGAGGGAATTTATTTTCTTCATTAATTAATACAACACCATCATGCAAAGCAGAATACCAGAATGTTTTAATATCAACTGCTAATTTTAGTTTATTGTAAATTTCAGCTTCAAAATTTTTCATTAAATAATTATGATAAATTTTATCATCATAAATTTCATTTTCATAAATCCAGCTTAGAAGAACAGCTTCTTTTTGTCTTGTATTAAAAATTGGTGAAATAACTGGCTGCATTAAACTATAAATTCCGTTTCTAGAATATGCATCGCCCCAGCTTTCTAATTGATTATTTATAGGCAAAATGTAATTGCTTAATGCAGAAGTTTCATTTTGACTTTCTGTTAATGAAATAACTGTTCCTACTTTTTTTATTGCTTCTTCATAACCAAAATCTTTTGGGAAATGGAATACAGGATTCGAATCAAAATGAATTACTACATCAACATCACCGCGATTCATTAAATCAATTAACTGAAAAATTTCTTCTTGCTTAGAATTTTCATATTGTTTTTTGAATGATGTGGAATAATCATAAAGTTTATTGTTACCAAGAATTTCATTTAATAAATTGACAGCAATATGAACATCTTCAGGTAAAGTATCCCCTGCATAAACAATTGATTTGCCTCTGTTATTGTTCAAATCATTTATAAGGTAATTTAATTTTTCTTTGTGAATGTTAAAATTATCAAGAGAATAATTTTGAAATTTTTGTATAGCAGCTTTATCTAAATTAATTGCAGAACCATATTTAATTAATTCATTTATTAAGCTCATAACAAATTCAAATTGTCGATGTGGTGAAATACGCAATCTGTAATCAGCCATCATTCCTGTAATTGTCATTCTGCTTTCAGCTGCATAAAGTCTATTGTAATTAAGGCTTTTAATTACTTCGCGTTTTGAAGTAAACTTAATTGTGTTTTCAATAAAATTCCCTTCATTGCCTAAAAAGTCAGAGTCAAGACTTAAAACTACTTCAGCTTCATTCCATTTTATAGAAGGATATTCAAATGTGCCATAACATTTGAACCATGCATTTCTTCTTTGATTATCATTAAATAAATCATATGAAATTATTATTGTATTGTTATATTTTGTTTTGAACTCTTCAAGAACTTTTTTAGCAGTAGGTGAAATAACTGTATTTGTTATAATTGCAACTTTTTTGTTATTCTTTATAGAATTTTTTAGAACATTTATAATATCTTTGTCAATTAATTCCCAGTTTACTTTTTTATTATTCTTTAAAGGTTCTTGCAATCTTTCGGGGTCATACAAATTCAATATGCTTGCCTGACCTTTTGCACAAATTTTTCCTTTATTTATCGGATGGTCTGGATTACCATCAATTTTGATGGGTCTTCCTTCTCTTGTCTTAATTAATATTCCACATGCATTAGAGCAATACGAACAAGTAGAAGCATAATAATTTGCTATACCAGGTAAAATTTCTTCTGGACGTTTATTGTATGGGACTATTTCACCTTTGTCTCGATAATCAGAGCAAGCTGCTGCAGCAAACGCAGTCGAAGCAGAAAGTAATGCTAAAAATTTCCTTCGTGATACTTTAGAAAGTTTTGATAAATCAAAATCTTCTTTTACACTTTCTGGAAATTCATCCGTTCCATTAACTAATTTTTCTTTTATCTCATCATTATTATTTTTTGACATGCTGTTATTAAAATTCAATAAGTGGTCTTCCATAATTAAGCCTTATTATTTCTTTTAATTGCAAGAGGATTAATTTTAATGCTAATTTTTTTATTGTTTTTTGTACCAAAATTTTTCAATGGAATAAACCGACTTAATACAACTCCAATTGCTGCAATACCAGTGATTCTAAAAAATTTTTTTCTTGAAAATTTATTAGCCATAACTCCTCTAAATTATCTATGACAAGCGAAACAATTCTCTGGACCTTTTTTAACATTTTTTAGATAAGGTAAATTTTCGTGTGGATTCCTATGACAATCAAGACATGCACCCATTGTAAATTGTCTTACCTGTGAAATTACTTCCATATTTTTTACATCACCATGACAGCTTTCACACTTTATTCCTTTATTCACATGAACACTATGGTTAAAGTAAGCATAGTCAGGAACTTTATGTATTCTTTTCCATGGAATTAATTTGCCGTTATTATAATAATTAGTCAGCTTAATAATTTCCGGTCTATCTTTTCTTGCTACTGTGTGACAGTTCATACACACATTTACAGAAGGTATTAATGCATGGCGTGATTTTTCAACGCCGATGTGACAATATTCACAATCAATTGCCATATCACCTGCATGAAGCTTATGAGAAAATTTGATTGGCTGTTCAGGCGAATAACCAAGCCCATCTCGCTCTGGTCTTGATATGTAGTAAGTTAAAATGAAACTTATTACAATTATAAATAATGTTATTGGTAATCTGATTTTTAGAGTATAATCAAGAATAGCTTTTTTCATTGAACCGTATTATTTATTGGGATATCATGTATAATTATCTAATTTCAGTATTCAAAGATAACAAATGATATTTTATCTCACAAAGTTCAATAAATAAAAAAAATTTTTTTCGATAGGAATAGAAACTAATTTTTTCTGTTAACTACAAACTCTACAAGATTAATTAACGAATCTTTTGCCTCAGAAGGTTCAAATATTTCAAGCGACTTAATTGCTTTTTGAGCATATTCTTTTGAAACTTTTTCAGAATAATCAATCCCATCATATCTTTTGACAAATTCGATTACATTATTAACATCTAATTTTTTCCCGCCCCTCTTTATTGTTTTTAATATTTTATCTGATTCAACATTATTAGATTTGCTCAATGCATGTATTAAAGGTAGTGTTAATTTTTTTTCTCTAATATCTCCACCGAGAGGTTTGCCAATTATTTTTGATTTACCAACATAATCAAGAATATCATCACGAATTTGAAATGCTATACCAAGATTTTCTCCGAATTGTTTTAGTGCTTCTATTTTAACTTTATCTTCAGTTGCTGCTCTTGCCCCAATTTCACAACATGTAGATATAAGCGAAGCAGTTTTGTCTGAAATTATTCTAAAATATGTTTCTTCATCGTTGTCAAGTTTTCTTGTTTTACTTATTTGAAGAAGTTCCCCTTCAGACATTCTTCTTACAGTTTGGGTAATTACTTCGAGGAAATCAAAATCTTTAGAATCAATTGCAAGCATCAGCCCTTTTGCCAACAAATAATCTCCCATTAAAACAGCAATTTTATTTTTCCATATTGCATTAATTGATGGGAAATATCTTCTCGTTTCTGCATTATCAACCACATCATCATGAACAAGAGTTGCAGTATGAAGAAGTTCAACCAATCCTGCTCCTCGATAGCTTCGTTCATTTATACCACCTGAAATTTTACTGGATAAGAGAACAAGAATTGGTCTTATCTTTTTTCCTTTTTGTTTAAGTAAATAGCGGGTAATTAAATCAACAATTCCAATTTTTGATTTAATTGAATTTCGAAACAGCTTATTAAATTCTTCTAATTCTGGTTCTATGATTTGAGTAATTTTTGAAAGCGAATTTAGATTCAATTTTTCTTCTGGAAAATTTTTGAAACTAAAATACTTATTTCATATAAGAAAACCAATGGTATCGCAAGTATAATCTGAGAAACTGGGTCTGTCCCTGGAGTTAACACAGCAGCAATAATCATAATTGCAACAATTGCATGTCGTCGATATTTTTTCATAAAGTTAGGATTGAGAATGCCTATCTTTGTTAGGAAAAATGATAACATTGGTAATTCAAAAACTAATCCTGCACCTAAAATCACACTTAAAACAATTGAGAAGTATTCGTTAATTGCAAAGTTGTTTTCAATTGATGGCGAGCCAAATTGAGCAGCAAACTTTAATGCAAGAGGCAACATAACAAAATATGCAAAAATTACACCGCAGACGAAACAGAAAGTTGTGAATATCACAATTGAAGTAATGTATTTTTTTTCTTTTTCTTTTAATGCTGGAGAAACAAACTTCCAGATTTGATAAACAACATTTGGAAAACTCAGTATTAAACCAATAATAATTGCAACTTCGAAATAAAGAAAAATTTGTCCAAAAGGTTTTAGATTCTGAAGTTTAATATTTGCTTCTTTAGCTGGGAGGAGTAAAACTTTATCAACAAAAAAATCAATAAATATCCATGCGACAATAGTTCCTACAACAATGCCAATCAGAGAATAAATAATTCTCCATCTTAATTCCTCGAGATGTTCGAGGAAAGTCATTTCAACTTCTTCAGATTGATTTTCCTCGGTAAGTAATTTTTCTTTTTTACTCACACAACACTTAATTTATTTGTAACTCTGGATACAATGGAAATTTTGAACACAATTCTTCTACTTCTTTTCTAATAGAATTTAGTTGTTGTTCGTTATCAACATTTTTAATTGCTCTATCAATAAAAGATGCAATTAATTTCATTTCATTTTCTTTCATTCCTCTTGTTGTAACAGCTGGAGTACCAATTCTAATTCCACTTGTAACAAAAGGACTCTTGGTGTCAAATGGAATCATATTTTTATTAACTGTAATTCCTGCAAGTCCTAATGCAGTTTCAGCTTTTTTACCGCTTATATCTTTGTTTGAAAGGTCAATCAACATCAAATGATTATCTGTTCCACCTGAAACAACATCATATCCAAGATTAGCTAATTCTTGTGCAAGTGTTTTTGCATTTTTAATTATTTGTTTGGCATAATCAGTAAAAGAATCCTGCAGAGCTTCTCCAAATGCTACAGCTTTTGCCATAATAATGTGCATTAAAGGTCCGCCCTGAATACCGGGCATAACAATTCCATCAATTACTTCTGACATCATTTTTAATCTGTCCCCTTTTGGAGTTTTAATACCAAGAGGATTTTCTTTATCCTTCCCAATTAAAATTACTCCACCTCGTGGACCGCGTAATGTTTTATGAGTTGTTGATGTTACAACATCACAATATGGCAACGGGTTGTTTAACAAACCTTTTGCAATTAAACCAGCTGGATGAGCCATATCGCACATTAAAAATGCTCCAACCTTATCAGCAATTTCTCTAAACTTGGCATAATCCCAATCCCTTGAATATGCACTTGCACCTGTAATAATTAATTTGGGCTTTTCTTTTTTAGCTATATCTTCAATTAAATTATAATCAAGCAGTTTGGTTTCTTTGCTTAAAGTGTATGGAACCGAATGGTATATTTGTCCTGAAAAATTAACAAGTGAGCCATGTGTTAAATGTCCACCGTGGTCAAGACTTAAGCCTAAAATTTTATCACCAGGTTTGAGCAAAGCCATATAAACAGCCATGTTTGCTTGAGAGCCGCTATGTGGCTGAACATTTACATATTCAGCACCGAACAATTTTTTTAATCTCTCTCGAGCAAGATTTTCTGCCATGTCAACATATTCGCAACCGCCGTAATATCTTTTGCCTGGATAGCCTTCTGCATATTTATTTGTTAAAACAGAACCGGCTGCACTTAATACTGCCAGACTAACAAAATTTTCAGATGCTATTAATTCAAGATTATACGCTTGACGATTAATTTCTAATTTTACTATTTCAAGTATTTCTGGATCCTGATTCAAATATTGTAACATAAAATTTCCTTTGAATTATTATGGAACTTGAACGCTTTTACCTATCCATGAATAGCAGTCACCTTCTATTTTTATTGTGTCACCTGATTTTAATTTTCCGAAGAAATAATCTTCTTTTGTTGGAATTGAATTTTGAAGAGCTTTTACTCTTTCAGCTGCTATAGTTGAATATTGTCCATTCATAGATGCAGCTTTTCTGTAAGTATTTACGGCAAGCAAGTAAACACATTTAGCCATAAAATCAAATTCACAACCACGAGCTGCCTGTTCATATAACTGAGCCTCAATTAATACAGGATAATCCCAATTAGGGTCAATACTCATTGCTTTTTGTAAGTATGATCTTGATACAGAAAGCTGGTCCATTTTCTTGTAAATAAGAGCAAGGTTCACATAATTTTCTTTTCCATCAGGTTGAAGTTCAATTAATTTTCTGTATGCTTTTATTGCTTTATCATTCTGTTCTAATTTATCATACACACTTGCCAATTGCTTCCAATAATTAATTACATCAGGAGCCTTAGAAGTTAAAAATTCTAGTGGCTCTTTTGCTTTTTCATATTCTTGTGCACGTATACAAGTAGCAGCATATTTCCATGCTTTTTCAAGATTATCTTTATCTAAGTCCCATGACTTTTTCGTTATTTCTACAAGTTCATTAATATTTTCTGCAATTGATTCAAGTTTTTGAATCCAGACTGGATTATCAGGCTCTGCTTCAGATAATTTTGAATACAAATCCAGTGCTTTAAGCTTATAATCATTTGTATCCGATGCGTTAGCTAAATATAATAGTCCTAATCTATCTTTATAAAATGCAGGAAGATTCGGGTCCTTTTCAATTGCTTTTTCATACAACGGAATTATGTTTTCTGGTTTATCCTTAATCCAGATTTCTTTTACATAAGCTTTACGAGCTAAATAATAACCTTCAAGCTGAGGTTCATACTGAATTGCCTTATCATAAAAATAAAGAATTGTGTCATTAAGCTTTTTCTTCTGTTCATCAGAAACTTTGGCACTGTCATGCAGATACCATAAGGTCTCTTCCATTTTGGGAAATAACTTGAACTTAATAAAATTTGTTGGGTCGCTGTTAATTACTTTCCAGCCGTATGGTTCTGCACTAACATAATCTTTATTTTTATGATACTCATAAAATAATGAAAAGTTTGCCATAACATCACTCTGGGCAAACATTGAAGTAAAATTAATTAATAAAATTGCTGCTAAATATTTTACTTTTTTCAATTTTGGATCTCCTATATTTTTTCATCTTTCTTGTCTAATAAACCAGATTTCGCCAAGACTTAATGTAATAGAAAATTTATAAATGTTTTCTTTTAGTAAATTATTTGCTGTAGTTCCTCTTTTACCAAATTGAAAAGCAAAATCAATTGTGCTTTCTAAACCAATTGGTAATGAAAAACCTGTGTAAACAGCAATCATATCAATGCTCTTATTGTTAATATGATATTGTGTTTTTTCGTAACTTAGACCTCCCCTTAACATTACCTGTTCCCAGTATGAGTGTGACTTGAGTTCGGATTTACGATATTCTACACCCAAACTTAGTTTCTGCAAATTCTTAAGTTCATTTATATGTTTATCGTCTTTTGTTAATTGATTAAATGGCTGATAAAGATAATCAGCTACTATAAGATAATCAGATAATTGCAAAGATAAACCAGCTCCAAATCTATATGGCAGTTTTGTTTTAATTTTTCCGGAGGAATTGCTCAGAGTTCCAATAATTGTTGTAGAATTATTTACAGTATCGGCATCAATTGTTGAATTGCTTGAGTAAGTCAATCCGATTCTTAAATCCTTCACGTCATTTAATTTAAATAATTGTGCTAAGTTGCTTGAAATCAATCCAGCAGTAAAACCAATTCCATTGTAACTATATTCATCAGAAAATGAACCATCTCTATAAGTTGAACTGCTGTTAAATTCAATCGAAGATTTGTGTATAATTTTTCCAAGATAATAATCTAAAGAAGCACCAATAGCAAAATTAAATGGCAGTTTATAAGATAAACCAATGAATGCTTTTGATAATCCACCTTTTCCACTGTAAGTAAGTTTATATGAACCCGTCAAATCATTATTTTCTTCTGTCATTACATCATAATCAACATTAGAAAATGGCAATAATCCTGCTGTTAAGCTGATTCCATATTGATGGTCTATTGGAAATCCAAGCATAAATCCAGTAAAAATTGTTTGTGAATAATAAACAGAAGATGAATTAGATGAAATATTATTGCCGTTATAAATTATTCCAGTTTCTACTCTTGTTAATCTTAATTTAGACCAGCTTGCAGGATTCAGAAAATTAAGATAATCGTAATCAATAGATGCTATGCCTAATTCTCCCATTCCCATTCTTCGAGCTGAATATGAATAATAAAAATCTCCAAGACCAAATCTTGAATAAATAGACCCGCCTGAAGCAAAAATTATATTGGGCAAAATGATAAGAAGAAGAATATATTTTCTAAATTTTTTCATTGTATTCAATTATTTTTTAAGTAATAAATTTTTAATCTCGGACGCAATGCTTCTGATTGTTTGCTTCCATATATCCAGATTCTTGCAACTGAAGATTTTTCGTCTGCAAGTGATAATTCCAGCCCATGATTTTCTTCCTTACCACTTACCCACTTTTGAACCATCCATGAAATATCTCCGCTAAATACATTCCCGCTTCTACTTAATATCGCATAATAAGTACTATCGGAGGTATAGCTTTTACTTACGCTGTCTTTTAATACTTTTACTACAATTGAATCTGATGAGGGAGTCCCATCAAAACTCTTTAACGAATCTACACTAAGTTCTAAAGTTGCTTTACTGATTATAATATTTGAAGGAAGCATTGATAAATCGAAAAACAAATAACCTTTATACCCCATTCCTCCTTCAAGCACAATATCATTAGGTGAATAAATTTCAGTTCCATTTACTACATGAATATCCATGTATGGCGAAACAAGAATAGTATCTTTGAAAACAGATGGCTGTTCTAAAACAATATATAAAGTTGGCACATCAGGATCATTTTTAAGCTGATAGCCCTTAAATCCTAAAAGTCTTTGAGTTGCTGATGTTGGTTTGAAAAGTAAACCATAATTTTTAGGAGCGAGTGTTGAGTCAACAGAATATTTGAGCCATTCAAAAACAGTATTTGGGACTAAATTAAATTTTACGAGTGTATCAGTAATGCTGCGTGAGTAAGAAACATCATTAGCATCATAATTTAATATTTTCAAACTGTCATAATTAAATGCATCAGAGCCCCATTGTTTTCTAACCTGATGGACTGTAAAATCGAACGGTAAATTTTTATCACCTAAAGAATATTTAACTTTCATGTCCATCCAGGTTTCTGCTACTTTTAGTTTATTGTCTTTTATTTTTGTTATCAGAGAATCAGCAAGATAAATTTGAAAACTCAATAATATATAAGATTCTACATAAGAATTTTTTCCGAGAATTAATTTATCAGAAACTCCCAGAGTAATTTTTTTCTTAAATGTATTTGAACTTAATCTTACATTTTCTTTTTGTGTATTAAATTCATTTAATTTGATTTTATTTGCATCCTGTAAAAGTTCAGAGCCAACAGAAGTAGGGTCATTATTGCAGGCAGCTAAAAATATTGTCAGGATTATAAAAAGAAAAATTTGTTTATATATTACAAAAAATTTTTTCAATTAATTTTCCTCCGCAAAAGATTGAAATATATAATTGCTAACTTCATAAAAATCATTGGCTACAAAATTGGGCTTTTTACCTTGATTAATCAAGTTAGATATTTCTTCATCGTTTAATGTTGTTCGCAGTAAAATTGTTTTCACATTCGCATTAATGCCCGCTTCTACATCAGAACCTCTGTCGCCTATCATAAATGATTTAGTTAAATCAATATTATGTTCTTCTGCTGCTTTTAGAATCATTGCCGGAGATGGTTTTCTGCAGTTGGCTTTTTCTGGAGGGTCATATTCAGGATGATAAGGACAATAGTAAACTGCATCAATTGTTACCCCTTCTTTTTGTAGAAGTTCTTTAATTTTTTCATTAACAGCTTCAACATCTTCGATTGTCATTAATCCTTTTGCAACTCCAGCTTGATTTGAAATTACGATTATCTTAAAGCCAAAGTGCTCTTTTAGTTTCCTTAAATTTTCTGCTACTCCTTTTAACAATATAACATCCTCAGGATTTTTAATGTATCCTGTATCGTGATTTATTGTTCCATCTCTATCTAAAAATAAAGCTGGGCTTAACATTAGTCCTTTTCGGTGAGTTTTTTGTAAAGTTCAATATATTTCTTTGCTGAATTTAACCATGAAAAATCTGATTTCATTCCATTCTTCATCAAAGTTTTCCATGCTTCTTTATCATTTGTAAATATTTTTATTGCTTTTTTAATTTCTGATATCATCGCACTTGCAGTATATTTTTCAAAAACAAATCCATTACCTGAACCGTTCTTTTCATTATATGGTTGAATTGTATCTGCAAGACCTCCAGTTTTGTGAACTATAGGCACTGTTCCATAAACAAGACTATACATTTGATTTAATCCGCACGGTTCATATCTTGAAGGAATTAAGAACATATCACTGCCTGCTTCAATTAAATGTGCAAGGTCTTCATCAAATCCTATAAAGCAAGAAAATTTATCAGAATATTTTGAAGCCATATTCATAAAAAATTTATTATACTTTTTATCACCTGTCCCAAGTAAAATAAGATGCATATCAAGATTCATTAATTGAGTAAAAGCATCTTCAAGTAAATCCATTCCTTTGTCTTCAGTTAATCTTGATATCATTCCTATTACTGGAAGGTTTTCATCATATTTGAAATTAAAATTCTCGGCCAAAGCTTTTTTATTTTCTTTTTTGCTTTCAATATTTCTTAATGAATATTGTTTTGGAATTTTTTTATCAACCTGCGGATTCCATAATGATGTATCAATTCCATTGATTATTCCGTAAACATCTTTTTTTCTTTTTGCAAGAATTTCGTGTAATCCAGCACTGAATTCTTTTTCCGTGCATAATTCTTTTGCATATGTTTCACTTACAGTATTTATCATATCTGCAAACATCAAACCAGTTTTCAAAAAATTTAATTTTCCTTCATGAAATACTCCTTTTTCACTTGCAAGTTCTTGAGGCAACGAAGTTTTTGCAAAAGATTCTTTTGGAAAGATTCCTTGATAAGACATATTGTGAATTGTGAACAAAGTTTTAACCGAAGCATACTGTGGGTCATTTTTGTACATTGTTTTCAGATATGCAGGAATTAATCCACATTGCCAGTCATTACAATGAATAATATCCGGTGTCCAGCCTAATTTTGTAATAAGTTCAAAAGCTGCTCTTGCAAATAAAATAAATCTTTCGTCGTTATCAGGATAATCTTCACCTGTAAGCGGGTCTGAATACAAACTATGACGACTTCCAAAATATTCAGGATTATCAAGAAAATAAATCTGAACTCTAACTTTAGGACCAATCAAAAATGATGATCTCAAAGAAAATATTACTTCTTTCTCGCCAATATTAATCTTGATATCTTTTAATCTTACCACTTCATGAATCTTAAATTTTCTTTCGTCAATTGCGCCATACTTAGGAACAATAAGTCTAACATCATGACCTAATTCCTGTAATTTTTGAGGTAGTGCCGAGGAAACATCTGCCAACCCACCAGTTTTGATGAATGGGACTACTTCAGATGTGGCAAAGAGAATTCTATATTTTGATGGCATTTTTAGATAATCCTTGCATTTTTAGTATCGAAAAATACGAAATTAATAATGTCTTAACAAAAACATTAGAAATTAAGGTTTCGAATTGTCTATTTTTAATATGCTAATAAGAAAAAATTATGTTATGAAAAAATTAATAAAAAATCCTGCTCTAATTATAACTATTGATACAAATGGCAAAAATTTTAAGCGAGGAAAAGAATTAAGTAACATCTCGGTTTTAACAAATCATTCAATTATAGTTGAAAATGGAATAATTAAAGATTTAGTTCCAAACTCATCGCTTAATAAAATTTCTGCAGATGAAGTAATTGATGTCAAAGATAAAATTGTTCTGCCAGGTTTAGTTGAATGTCATACACATGCAGCATTTGCCGGCTCTCGAGCAAATGAATTTTTTCTAAGATTAAATGGAGCTAATTACGAAGAAATTCTGCAAAATGGCGGAGGCATAATTTCTACAGTTCAAGCAGTTAGAAATTCTTCTTACGATGAATTGATAAATCTGCTTAAACCAAAAATTGATAACTTTATTTCACAAGGCATTACTACTCTGGAAATTAAAAGCGGTTATGGACTTAGTTACTATGATGAAATTAAATTACTTCAGGTAATTAATCATTTTAAAAAATTTTCTAAGATTGATATTATTCCAACATTTTTAGGTGCTCATGTATTTCCATTAGAATATAAAAATGACCATGAAGGTTACTTGAAATTATTAAATGATGAATTGCTTACTTACATAATCAAAAATAATTTATCTGAATTTGTTGACATTTATTGTGAAAGCTCGGCTTTCAATCTAAAAGAAACGGAATTAATAATTTCAAAAGCTAAAAAGCTTAATTACAAAATCAGAATTCACACAAACCAATTTAATAGCATTGGAGGTATTCAGCTTGCTATTAAACATAAAGTTTTATCTGTCGACCATCTTGAAGTAATGGATGAAAATGAAATAAATGATTTAGCTGAAAGTGAAACTGTTGCTGTTTTATTGCCCGGTGCATCTTTTTTCTCAAATACAAATTATGCACCTGCAAGAAGTTTAATTGATAGAAACGCAATTGTTGCTTTATCTACTGATTATAATCCCGGCACTTCGAATATCATAAATTTACATTTGATTATGAGTCTTGCAGCAATTTATATGAAAATGACTGCAGAAGAAATTATATCTTCCGTTACCATTAATGCTGCAAAAGCAGTCAACATGAATCAAATTACAGGAAGCATTGAAATTAACAAGCAGGCTGATTTTGCTATTTTTGATGTAAAAGATTATAAAGATATTATTTACAACATTGGACAAAATTTTAATTCAATGACCATTAAGAAAGGAGAAATAATTTATCAAAAAACCTGAGGACAAAATGAAAATTATTGAGTGTGTTCCTAATTTCAGCGAAGGAAGAAATGAAAATACTTTTAATGAAATCCGAAATGCAATTGCAGAAACTCCAGGTGTAAAATTACTAAATCTTGAACCTGATGCAGATTATAATCGAGTTGTTGTAACAATGGCAGGAAATGAAAATGGAATTCTTAACGGTGCAATAAATGCCTGCAAAGCAGCTGCAAAAAATATTGACATGCGTTACCACAAAGGAGAACACCCAAGAATTGGAGCTATTGATGTTGTTCCATTTGTTCCTGTTTCAAATGTTACAATGGAAGAGTGTGTAAAAATATCTGAACAATTTGCCGAAATAATTTCTCGTGAGCTGAAAGTCCCTGTTTATCTTTATGAATATTCAGCACGCAAACCTGAAAGAAAAAGTCTGTCAAATATTAGACAAGGAGAATATGAAGGCCTCGAAGAAAAATTAAAAAATCCTGAATGGTTACCAGATTATGGAGAACCAATTTTTAATCCAAAACTCGGTGCAATTGTAACAGGTGCAAGATTTTTTTTAATTGCTTATAATGTTAATATTAAATCAAGCGACATAAGATTTGCCAAAGAAATTAGTGAACTTCTGCGTGAAAGCGGTTATCCCAAACGAGATGAATCCGGAAACATAATTAAAATTGATGGTAAAACAGTAAGAGTTCCCGGAAAATTAAAAGAAGTAAAAGCAATGGGAGTTTATCTTGAGAAACATAACATAACTCAGGTCTCAATGAATTTAACAAACTATCTTGTTACTCCAATTTATGTAGCTTTCGAAGAAGTAAAAAAAGAAGCTGCAAGACTTGGAGTAGAAGTATGCGGAAGTGAAATTGTTGGACTTGTTCCATTAAAAGCAATCTTAGAAGCAGGTAAATTTTATACAAATAATAAAGAATCTAATGAAACAAAATTAATTGAAGCTGCAATCGAAAATCTTGGATTAAATTCTTTGAATAAATTTAATCCCGAAGAAAAAATTATTGAATATATGATTAACTAAATAAAGGTAAATTTTATGAATGTATCAAAAACAATTTTGGAATATTTAACAGAATTATCTTCAAGTTCCCCAACTCCCGGTGGCGGAAATGTTGCTGCATTTTGTGGAGCTTTAGCTTCAAGTCTTGGTATTATGGTTTGCAATCTGACAATTGGAAAGAAAAAATATGCTGATGTAGAAAGTGAAATAATTTCGGTTAAAGAAAAACTTGAAGATTATCAAAAAAAATTTCTTGAGCTGTCAGAAAAAGACAACGAAGCATTCAATAATGTTATGGAAGCAATGAAACTTCCAAAAGAAAATGAAGAACAAATACAGATTCGATCAAAAAAAATTGAAGAAGCTACATTACACGCAGCTGAAATTCCATCTGAAGTTATTAAAAATTGTAATTCAATTTTGCCTTTATTAAAAATTATAATTGATAAAGGAAATAAAAACTCAATTTCGGATGCAGGTGTTGCAATATCATTAATTAAATCTGCAGCTCAATCTGCCTATTTGAATGTATTAATAAATTGCAAATCATTAAACAATCAAACTATTGCTTCTGAAATCCAGAAAAGTGTTCAAGTAATTTTTGATGAAGTTCAAAAAACAACTGAATTATATTTGAATATTATCACAAGCTTATTAAAATCATAATGAAATATTCATTAAAAATTATTTTCACATTTTTATTATACTTTTTTGTTTGGAACCTGAGTGTATTTTCTCAGAATCCTAAAGTTCTACTCGGCATAGATATTCTCGAAAAAGATAATTTTTCTTTGCTCGATGGTAAACGAGTTGGATTGATAGCAAATCATACAAGTGTAAATAGTAATCTAAAATCCACAATTGATTTATTCAAAAAAGCAAAAAATTTTAAGCTAACAGCTGTTTTCAGTCCAGAACATGGAATTAAAGGTATTGCAGGTTCAGGCGAATTTGTTGAAGATTTTTTTGACAGCACAACAGGAATTAAATATTATTCTTTGTATGGCAAAACTCAAAAACCTACATCAGAAATGCTGAAAGATATCGATGTATTGGTTTATGATATTCAGGATATTGGATGTCGTTCTTATACATATATTTCTACACTTGGACTTGCAATGGAAGCAGCAGCTGAAAATAATATTGAATTTGTTGTTCTTGATAGACCAAATCCCCTCGGTGGATTGCGTATTGAAGGCAATGTAGTTGAAGATAATTTTATTTCTTTTGTAAGTAAATATAAGATTCCTTATGTGTATGGTTTAACATGCGGTGAATTAGCATTAATGCTTAATAATGAAAAAATGCTTTCAAATGGTTTGAGTTGTAAATTAACTGTAGTTAAAATGAACGGCTGGCATAGATGGATGAAATTTGATGACACAAAATTAATCTGGGTACCAACATCGGCAAATGTTCCTGACAGTAAAATTCCTTTTTATCTTGTTGCCACTGGAATTCTTGGTGAATTAAATGAAATTTCTATTGGAATTAGTTATACACTCCCATTTCAAACTTTTGCAGCTGAGTGGATTAATCCTGATACACTTGCAGCTTATATGAATTCATTAAAACTCAATGGCGTAATTTTCAGACCAATAAGTTATAAACCTCTCTATGGTAAATGGCAGAATAAAATTTTGAATGGTGTTCAAATTCATATTTACGATTTTGATAAAGTTAACTTGATGCAAATTCAATTTTATTTTCTTGAGGTTCTTAATAAACTTTATCCTGATAAAAAAATTTTTAGTATAGCAGATTCTACAAGAATAAAAATGTTCGATAGAGTTCTCGGGACAGACAAAATTCGTATTCAATTTTCTAAAAGATACAAGTTTGAGGATATAAAAGAATTCTTGAATAAAGATATTAAATGGTTCAAAAAGCTCTCATCGAAATATTACTTGTATAAATAAATCTATAGCTCTTCTACACATTAACTATTCACTAGTAACTATTCACTAGTAACTATTCACTGGTAACTGTTCACTAATAACTGTTCACTGGTAACTGGTAACTTAAAAAACTTCAACTACCAATCCCCCTATTTCAAAATTACATCTCCCACAGGCCAGCGGGCTCTAAGGTTTAATGTATCGGGATAAAATTTAAATTCTTCAGCATACTTAAATGGATTAATTTTTCCAAAAGTATAATTACCATTTTTATCTTTATCAATAAATCCCCATAATAAATATTTGCCGGGCAAAACTTTATTGATATTGAAATTTTTCTGTTTATCAACTTTTTGTTTATAAATATTTTTGCTTTCATCAGAATTTTTTAGAATAACATATACATCACTCGTATCACTTTCAATTAAGACTTTACCTGAAATACCAGAAAAATCAAGTTCACTTGCTGTAAAAAATTTATGCTTATAAACAGAATCAACTTTGTTGCCCGCTGCATCGGATAATTTACTTAGATTAATATTCAGTTGATATTCGCTTCTCTGTTTTAATTTTGATTTTACAATTATATTAAATGATGCATCATCAATTTTTTTAATTTCAACTGGAAATTTATTTTCTTTTGAATCTAATATGCTTACCGCAACCTTCAAGCTGTCTTCTTGAATTCCATCATCAAATTTTACTGTGAGAATCGGATTATCAAAATCTGTTTTGTTGTCTGGATACTGACTTTCTACAGTTAAAATCTTTGGCGGAGTTGTATCTTTTTTTGTTTCAACAGTCAATTGAATTTCTTCTTCTTGATTCTTATTTCCATAAATATCATAAACATTTTCTGCTTTCAAAAATATTTTATTATTCTTCTGGAGTGAGTCTGTAATACACAAATTATATTGACTTCGTTTATCGTTTCCTCTGAATAAATATTTTAAAATAATTTTTTTATTTGTTGTTGAATCGAACAGATAAAAATTATCAAGTGAAATTCTTGTGCTGTCAATTCTTTCATTAAATTCAATTTGAATATGGTTCTTATCTTTCATTGATGTACTTAATATTTTTGGTGCAATGGTATCTTCTTTTGACAAAAAGAAATTAACATTATTTATTTCATTAACCTCTTTTGATAAAACAATTTCTTTGAACTGAACACCATAATCATCTTCATTTTTTTGATATAAAAAGTCTCTCCGTTTATCTCGAACAGCAAAAACAAAATATTCTCCTTCGCCTAATCCAACAAGATAATATTTCCCATTATTACCAACTTCAGAAACAAAATCTGGTTTTTGTTCTGATGGATTAATCTCTTTATCATTTTTTTTATAAGCAAATACCATTACTCCTGAAGGCTCTTTATCATAAATTTTTCCTGAGACTTTTCCTGAATCAATTTTTGCTCCTGTTGAAAATGCAAATGAAAATGGTTCAATCATTTTGTTGTGATTATTTAAATCTTCTATACCTGCACCAATTGTGATTGTGTAAGTTGTATTTTTCTTTAAGGTATCCTGAAAATTTATCCTTAAAGTTTTTCCGCTCCAATCAAACTCGAGAGGATATTTCATTGGCGGAGAAATAAAAATTGCATCGCGCACTGTCCTTTTATCAACATATTCACTGAACTTAATTTCAAAATAATTTTTATTGTAATTTGTAGTTCCATTTGGAGGAAAAACTTCAATTATCTGTGGAGGAACAACATCAACTGGTCCGCCGCCTGGTGGAATTTGATTTGCACAACTCCATATAAAAATTGCACATAATATTAATATTGATTTTGACTTCTTAGCCATTTCCTGTATCGTGCTATGTTTTCCTGATGTTCAAATTGATTTGATGAAAAATTATGCTGCCCCATTCCATTTGCAACGAAAAAAAGATAATTGTGTTTTTCCGGGAACAATGCTGCAATTATAGCATCTTTTCCGGGATTGTTAATCGGTGCCGGTGGAAGTCCTGCATATTTATAAGTATTAAATCTTGAATCAATGTTCAAATCTTTGTAGTAAACTTTTTTATTATCTCTTTCTCTTATTAAATATTGAACAGTTGGGTCTGCCTGTAAAAGCATTCCTCTTTTTAATCGATTGTGATAAACACCGGAAATTCTTTTAAACTCAGGAATATAATTTGACTCTGCATCAATTATAGAAGCCAAAGTTAAAACTTGATTCTTATTCATCTTCAATTCTTTCATTCTTTTTTGAATTTTGGGGTCGTCAAAAAATTTATCCATTTCTTTCTTTAATCTTCTTAGAACTTCTTCCGCTGTTGCATTTGAATAAAAATAATATGATTCAGGCAAAAGATATCCTTCAAGATTATCAACATTTAGCCCAAGAGAATTAATAAATGATTTGCTTCTGCTCAATTCCATAACTTTGGCAGAATCTATTCCTAAATTTTCTTCGAGTAATTTTGCCAATTCATTTTGCCATATTCCTTCTGGAATTGTTATTAGCACTTGCAATGATTTTGTTGGATTTATTAACTCTTCAATAAGTTGAAGATAATTTAGTCCATTAGGTATTACATATCTTCCCGCTTTGATTTTTCTTTCTGCGCCATAAATTATAGCTGCAATTTTCATATTGGTTTTACTTGGAATAATTTTTTTAGCATAAAGTGAATCAATTATTTGATTGAGTGTCATCCCTTTTGGAATATCAATTTGAACTGGTGCGGGCATATCATAATAATTTGGTGCATAAAAAGTAAATATTAAGATTGAAAGCACAAACACAAAAAAAGCAATTAACAAATAAATTTCATTGCGGTTAAAAACTTTTTTTATATTGTCTTCAATAACAGTTATCAATATCAATCCTGATTAATTATTCAATGATTTTGATTATAATCTTTAATAAATGTGTTCCCTGTAAGGTCAGGATAAGCATTATGATTAGAAAAATAAAATAAATTTTCTTTTGTGTTCTGTGCATATTCATAAAGTTTCATTCCACGATATGCAATCATAGCAGCATTGTCGCCGCAAAATTCAAGTGATGGTATTACAATTTTTTTATTGTAACGAATAGAAAGTTTTTCTAATTCACTTCTTAATAATTTATTTGCTGCTACACCGCCGACAAGAGAAATTGAATTTACATCGAAATTGTTCAATGCCTTTTCAACATTTTTTGTTAGAGCTTTTACAACAGCTTTTTGAAAAGATGCAGCAATCAATGGAATATGTTCTTTTAAAATTTTATCGGTGCCACCGTATTCTTTCTGTATAAATCGAATGACAGAAGTTTTTAGTCCACTAAAAGAAAAATCATATTCATTTTTACAATGAGCTATCGGGAACTCAACAAAATCATCATTTTGATTATTAGATACTTTTTGAATTTGTGGTCCACCTGGATATCCAAGTCCAAGTAATTTAGAAACTTTATCAAAAGCTTCGCCTGCTGCATCATCAACTGTTGTTCCAAGTTTAATAATTTCTATATCACTTTTTACAATCAGCAAAAGTGTATGTCCCCCTGAAACTACAAGACACAAATAAGGGAACTCAGGTTTTTCTTCCATTAAGAAACCAGAAAAAATATGTCCCTCGATATGATTAACAGGTATAAAAGTTTTTTTAAGAGAATAAGCTAATCCTCTTGCGAATGTTAAACCAACAAGCAATGCCCCAATTAAACCTGGGCCGGCTGTTGCAGCAATTAAATCAATATTTTTGAGTTCAATTCCTGAATCTTTCAATGCCTTTTTTAACAGCGGCATTAAAATCTGAAGATGAGCTCTGCTTGATAATTCCGGGACAACACCGCCATAATCAACATGAAAATCTTGAGAAGAAATTAAATTGGAAATTAGCTTCCCGTTTGATATTACTGCAACAGAAGTCTCATCGCAAGATGTTTCTATTCCTATTACATTCATCAGTTATGTGAAAAAATACTTTTTGTGATATACCATGCTACCTGCGGATTTTCCTGCAGTCTGCGAATTGAATAATTATACCAGTGTTTTCCAAAAGGAACATAAACCCTTATTTTATATCCATCTGCATTAATTTTATCTCTCAAATTTTCTTTCACACCATAGAGCATCTGAAATTCAAATTTGTCTTTTGGAATATTTTTTTCTTTTATCATTTGATATGCTTTTTCGATAAGATAATCATCATGCGTCGCAATTCCTACATAATTGCCATTATCAAATAAGTATTCAAGAATTTTCACAAAATTATCTCGAATTTCCTGCTTACTCTTATAAGCAATTTTTTCCGGTTCAATATAAATTCCTTTGCATAATCTGTAGTTGGTTCCTTTCATTTCTAAATCTTGAATATCATTCATGGTTCTTCTTAAATAAGCCTGAATTACAACACCAACATTATCATATTTTTTTCTTAATCTTTTATAAAGCTCAAAAGTTGCATCGGTTGTAGAAGAATCTTCCATATCAATGCGCACAAAATTTTTATACTTTGCTGCTTTTTCAAGAATTTCTGAAATCTGATTATAGCAAAATTCCTTATCAATATTTAATCCCATTTGAGTTGGTTTGATTGATAAATTTGATTTCAGATTATTCTTTTCAATAACATCAAGAACATTAAGGCATTCGAGTTTTGCTTGTTCTGATTCTTCTTTGTTTATAACGGCTTCGCCCAAAACATCCATAGTAGCAAGTATTCCTTTTGAATTCAACTCCTTAACTACACGAACTCCATCTTCAATAGTTTCACCTGCTATGTATCTTTTTGCAAATATGAAAACTATGGATTGGGGGAGAATTTTTACTACTTCGACAATGGCTCTGTTAAGAGGATTCACAAATTCACCAAAATTGTAATGAGTTTGATAATCAAAATTAGATTAACATAATTCATAAATCAAGAAAAGTTTATTCAAAAAAAAAGCCTGCCCAATAAAATTGAGCAGGCATAAATTATTATAATTAATTTTATAAAATATGAAATGCTACTGTAACACCAGCCATTACAATTGAAACCATGCTCATTAATTTAATTAAAATGTTCAAGCTTGGACCAGATGTATCTTTGAAAGGATCTCCAACTGTATCACCAATTACAGCAGCTTTATGCGGGTCTGAACCTTTTCCGCCATAATTTCCTTCTTCAATATATTTTTTTGCATTATCCCATGCACCACCTGAATTTGCCATAAAAATAGCAAGGACGAATCCAGCTCCCAGACCACCAGTTAATAATCCCATTACACCAGCAACGCCAAATATAACTCCTGTAATAATTGGAACTAATATTGCAAGTAGAGAAGGAAGAATCATTTCGCGCTGAGCTCCTTTTGTAGAAATTGCAACACAGCTTGCATAATCTGGTTCTGCAGTTCCTTCGAGTATTCCAGGAATTGTTTTAAATTGTCTTCTTACTTCGTCAACCATTTTACCAGCTGCACGACCAACTGCACTCATTGTTAAACCACAGAACAAAAATGCCATCATTGCACCTATAAATACACCAACAAGAACATTTGGATTCATCAAATTAATCTGGTAATAGTTCATAAAATCCATAATGCTTGCTTTCTGAGTTTCGACAATTACACCATTTCCAAAATCAAGTATTAATTTACCAGCACTTAAAAGAGCAATTTTAACTTCTTCAACATAAGAAGCTAAAAGAGCAAGAGCTGTAAGAGCAGCTGAACCAATTGCAAATCCCTTTCCAGTTGCCGCAGTAGTATTTCCTAAAGCATCAAGAGCATCAGTTCTTCTGCGGACTTCTTTACCCAATCCGCTCATTTCCGCATTACCGCCGGCATTATCTGCAATAGGACCATAAGCATCTGTTGCAAGTGTAATTCCAAGTGTTGAGAGCATACCTACAGCAGCAATTCCAATTCCATATAATCCCATGTTAATATTTGTGAAATCAAAACCTGCTGCAAACAAAAATGCAAAGATAATTCCAAATGCTACTGTTACAACTGGAACTGCGGTTGACATCATTCCTATACTTAAACCGGAAATAATAACTGTTGCAGGACCAGTTTGTGAACTATCTGCTATTCTTTGGGTTGGTTTATATGAGTGAGAAGTATAATATTCAGTTGATTTACCAATTATAATTCCGGTTACTAAACCTGTAACAATAGAGCCCCAGATGCCGAGTGCATTATCAATTTGAAGTAAGTTAACAATAATAATATAAGTGAAAACTACAATTAATACAGAGCTAATATTTATTCCTCTTGAAAGAGAAGCAAGCAAATCTTTTTGAGTTGCATCTTCTTTTGTTCTTACCATAAAAATACCAACAATGGAAAGAACAATACCTAAAGCTGCAACGAGCATTGGAGCTAAAACTGCTTTCATTTGTAATTCTGGAGCATTAACAAATGCGGAGGCTCCTAAAGCTGCTGTTGCCAGTATTGAGCCGCAGTAAGATTCATACAAATCTGCACCCATTCCTGCAACATCACCAACATTATCTCCAACATTATCTGCAATTGTAGCTGGATTACGAGGGTCGTCTTCTGGAATACCAGCTTCAACTTTACCTACTAAATCTGCTCCTACATCAGCTGCTTTTGTAAAGATTCCTCCTCCAACTCTTGCAAATAATGCTTGAGTAGAAGCTCCCATTCCGAATGTTAACATTGTTGTAGTTACTACAACAAGATTATGTGCATCTGTAGCTTGAGGATAAACAAAATTTAATATTGTAAACCAGATTGAAATATCGAGTAGACCAAGACCAACTACAACAAGACCCATTACAGCACCACTTCTGAAAGCAATTTTTAATCCTTTATTCAAAGATTCTTTTGCAGCATTTGCTGTTCTTGCAGAAGCGTATGTTGCGGTCTTCATTCCAAAAAATCCAGATAAACCAGAAAAGAAACCACCAGTAATAAATGCAAATGGCACCCACGGATTTTGAACATTAAAACCATATGCAAGTATTAAAAAAATCACCATTATAACAATAAAGAACATTCCAACAACTTTATATTGTTGTTTAAGATAAGCCATAGCTCCTTTACGAACATAGGATGCTATGCTTGCCATTCTTTCTGTGCCTTCGCTTTCCTTCATCATTTGTTTGAAGAAAAACCAGGCAAAAAATAAGGCAAGAACTGAAGAAGCAGGTGCAATCCAGAATAAACTGTTAATCATTTTTTCTCCGATTACTTATTTAACATACCGATTAATTAAGTTTCTCTTTTTCTATCTGTATCTGTTAATCAATTTTTAATAATGAAATAAGAATTAACAAATTTTCTAAAAATTATTTTTCAAAATTAATAAAAATTGTTGAGATAATAATCCGTTTATAAATTTTTTTATTTATATGAACTCATTTAATTTTGCTTTGGTTAATAAGAACAAATTCCCTTTTAATTGAGGGATAATTTCTTTATTAGAATCTTCAAAAAACTTAAGGTGAACTATGGACTATCTAAATGAATTAATCAATAATCAAAAAATCTTTTTCAAATTCATGAAAGAAAAATATCCTCTATTTACAAATTCAAATATTTTTCTGAGAGATATTCAATATGCTATAAGAAGTTACTTTGAAAAGAAAAATATAAAATTAGGTTACACAGAATCAGAAAAGTTAACTCTAAAATTTATTGATACGCTTGTAAAAGAAAATAAATTAAAAAAAATTTCTTCAAATGCATGGAAAGTGAATTTTTTACTTGATAATAATGTTATTGATACTGAAAGCAATAAAAATCAGAAAGAAAGGATTGAAGATGAACGAACAAATTAACATAACATCTGAAATAGATATAACAGAAAAAGCATTAAAGCAGGTTCTGAAAATAAAACAAGAAAATAATATTCCTGAAAGTTATGGATTAAGAATAAGTGTCAAAGGAGGCGGATGTTCAGGTTTGACATATCAACTCGGCTTTGATGAGACAGAAAAAGCAGGAGATACTGTAATTGAAAAAGATGGATTGAAAATTTTTGTTGACGGCAAAAGTTTATTTTACTTAACTGGCACAGTTCTCGATTTCAGTGATGGATTGAATGGCAGAGGTTTTATATTCAATAATCCAAATGCAAAAAGAACATGTGGCTGCGGTGAATCTTTTGGAGTTTAATATGAACAGAAAAAAATTTTTAACATCACTTGGGATTTTAACATTAGGCTTAAGCACAAAAAAAGTTGAAGCATTAACAAACAAAATAAATAATAAAAGGAGTACAATAATGAGCAAATTCGAATTACCACCATTACCCTATGCATTTAATGCATTAGAACCATACATAGATGCAAGAACAATGGAAATACATCATGATAAACATCATGGTGCTTATGTAACAAATCTGAATAAAGCTATTGAAGGAACAGATATGGAAGGAAAATCTCTTGAAGAACTTTTCAAGAATGTTTCCAAACTTCCAGTAGCTGTTCGTAATAATGGCGGAGGACATTATAATCATACAATGTTCTGGGAAATAATGGGACCAAATAAAGGCGGTCAACCTAATGGTGCACTTGCAGATGCAATTAACGGCACATTTGGTTCTTTCGAAAAATTCAAAGAAATATTTAACAATGCAGCTGCTACAAGATTCGGCTCCGGTTGGGCTTGGCTTGTATTAAGCGATGGTAAATTAGTTGTTACTTCGACTCCAAATCAGGATAATCCTTTAATGGATGTTGCTGAAGTTAGAGGTTTTCCTGTAATGGGACTTGATGTTTGGGAACATGCTTATTACTTATTATATCAAAACAGACGACCTGAATACATTGCTAATTGGTGGAATGTAGTTGATTGGGATGCGGTTGCAAAAAGATTTGCATCAGCAAAGTAATTTAATCAGCGTAAATCCGCGAGAGATAATTTTCACGCAGATTAGCGCAGATTAACGCAGATGTTCGCGGAAAAAATCAGCGGAAATCTGCAAAATCAGCGAGAAATAATTTTACTTCTTAATTCTTTACCCGCCCAAAATGGCGGACTCAGAATGACATGGAAAAAGTAGAATTGTCATTCTGACTCGCCGAAGGCGAGGAAGAATCTCTTAAAAATGAAAATTGGTTTTTAAGATTCTTCGTCATTCGCCTTTCGGCGAATTCCTCATAATGACAGGGAAAGCCTAAGTGTCATTCTGAATGGAGCGAAGCGGAATGAAGAATCTCTAAGAGTATGAAGGAATTGTTTATAGATTCTTCGTCGACCGCCGTTTGGCGGTCTCCTCAGAATGACAGAAAATGTAGAATTGGTTTTAAGATTCTTCGTCGTCTGCCTATCGGCAGGACTCCTCAGAATGACAGAAAGAAGTAGAATTGTCATTCTGACTCGCCGAAGGCGAGGAAGAATCTCTTAAAAATGAAAATTGGTTTTTAAGATTCTTCGTCATTCGCCTTTCGGCGAATTCCTCATAATGACAGGGAAAGCCTAAGTGTCATTCTGAATGGAGCGAAGCGGAATGAAGAATCTCTAAGAGTATGAAGGAATTGTTTATAGATTCTTCGTCGACCGCCGTTGGCGGTCTCCTCAGAATGACAGAAAATGTAGAATTGGTTTTAAGATTCTTCGTCGTCCACCTATCGGCAGTACTCCTCAGAATGACAAAAAGAAACGAAATTGTCATTCTGACTTGCCGAAGGCGAGGAAGAATCTCTTAAAATGAATAATTGGTTTTTAGATTCTTCGTCATTCGCCTGTCGGCGAATTCCTCAAAATGACAGGGAAAGTGTAAGTGTCATTCTGAATGAAGCGAAGCGGAATGAAGAATCTCTAAGAGCATGAAGGAATTGTTTATAGATTCTTCGTCGTATACCTATCGGCGAACTCCTCAGAATGACAGGGGAAAAAATAATTGAGCATAAAATTGATATTAAATATGTGTCTTATAACTCTGCAGCATCTTCATATAATTTGCTCTTTCAAAAGCAGCTGGTTCAGCTACAGACTTTTGACTCATACTTCCCTTCATTGTTTGTATAGAATCATATTCATTTTCTTCCATCCATCTTTGCAATCCATTTAACATATCTTTAATTCTTCCAATACCATTCATTAAAAGTTCAGAACAAACCATAGCAACATCTGCTCCAGCCATAATTACTTTTATTACATCTTCATGAGAATGAATTCCGCTTGTAGCTGCCATGCTTGCTTTTATATTCCCATATAAAATAGAAATCCATCGTAAAGGCAATCTCATTTCCCAATTTGTACTTAAAACTAAATTCGGAACTACCTCTAATTTTTCTAAATCAAAATCGGGTTGATAAAATCTATTAAATAAAACAAGAGCATCTGCACCAGTTTCATCTAATTTTTTTGCCATATTTGCCATCGATGAAAAAAACGGACTTAATTTTACTGCAACAGGAATTTTAATATGACTTTTTACTGCTTTTAATGTATCTAAATAAATATTTTCAATTTCAGAACCAGGTACATCAGGATTTGCAGCCACATAATAAATATTTAATTCAAGCGCATCTGCTCCTGCTTGTTCAATATTTTTTGCATATTGAATCCAACCACCTTTACTTACTCCATTCAAACTGCCAATTACTGGAATATTAACTGCTTTTTTCAAATTTGCTATATGGTCAAGATACTGATATGGTGTTAAATAAAATGATTCTGGTTCTGGAAAATAACTCAAAGATTCTGCATAACTTTCAGCATGATAAGATAAATAATGGTCAAGTTCACCACTTTCATGAATTATTTGTTCTTCGAATAATGAATAAACAACTACAGCTGCTGCTCCAGCATCTTCCATCGCTTTAACTGTATCAACATTTTGTGATAAAGGTGATGCTGAAGGAACTATTGGATTTTTTAATTTCAATCCCATATAAGTTGTTGTAAGGTCCATAAATCCCCCGGAATAAAAATTTATTATAAAAATCAGAGGCCGTTCATATTTGAACGACCTCATTAAAATAATTAATTAACTTTTTCTTCTTGTTTTTCTTTTCCATTACCAGAAAAATCGAAGCTTGCCATTTGTTCATACAACTTCCATCTCTTAATGACTTCTTCCTGAGCTTTTTCTAATAATTGTTTTGCAATAAGTGGATGAGATTTTGTTAACATCTTGTATCTTGTTTCCTGATAAATATAATCCTCAAGCTTAATCTTTGGTGCTTTAGAATCTAATTTCAATGGATTCTTTCCTTCTTTAAGATTTTCTGGATTGTATCTAATCAATGGCCAGTATCCACTGTCAACTGCAAGTTTCTGACTTTCAAGTCCCTTAGCCATATTAATGCCATGAGCAATACAATGGCTGTAAGCAATAATAATTGATGGACCATCATAAGCTTCTGCTTCAAGAAATGCACGAACTGTTTGAGCATCGTTAGCACCAAATGCGACTTTTGCCACATATACATTTCCATAATTCATTGCCATCATTGCTAAGTCTTTCTTTGGAGTAGGTTTACCTGCAGCAGCAAATTTTGCTACAGCTCCCATTCCAGTTGCCTTTGACATCTGTCCACCAGTATTTGAATAAACTTCTGTATCAAGTACAAGAATATTAACATTTTTACCTGAAGCCAATACATGGTCTAATCCACCATAACCAATATCATAAGCCCAGCCATCACCTCCAACAATCCATACAGATTTTTTAACAAGATAATCTGCAATTTCAAGCAGTTTCTTTGCATCCTTTGAATTTATTTTCTGTAATTTTTCTTTTAATTCTTTAACTCGTAATCTCTGCTCATAAATTCCTGCTTCATCTTTTTGTTCTGCATTTATAATTGATTCAACAAAATCCTTTCCTAATTCATCCTGCATTTTAACTAATAATTCTTTTGCAAATTGATTGAGTTTGTCGATTGCTAAACGCATTCCCATTCCAAATTCTGCATTATCTTCGAACAATGAATTTGACCATGCAGGACCTCTTCCTTCTTTATTTTTTGCCCATGGTGTTGTTGGTAAATTTCCTCCATAAATTGAAGAACAACCTGTTGCATTTGCAATTATTGCTCTGTCTCCAAATAATTGCGACATTAATTTGAGATATGGAGTTTCACCGCATCCAGAACATGCACCTGAAAATTCAAACAAGGGCTCTAACAATTGATTACTTTTTACTAATGATGTATTTACCAATCTTCTGTCAATTTCAGGCAATTCAAGGAAGAAATCAAAATTAACTCTTTCCTGTTCACGAACTGGAATTTGTGGAATCATATTGAGAGCTTTTCGTTTTGTATCTTTCTTGTTCTTAGCTGGACAAACTTCATAACATAATTCACATCCTGTACAATCTTCTACTGCAACTTGAATTGTATAAGCATAACCTTCTGGAAATTCTTTTCCTTTTGCATCCATATGCTTGAATGTTGCCGGCGCATTTTCAAGATATTTCTTATCATATACTTTAATTCTAATTGCAGCATGTGGACAAACAAGAGCACATTTGCCGCATTGTATACACCATTCGGGGTCCCATTCCGGCACTTCAAGAGCAATATTTCTTTTTTCCCATCTTGTAGTTGCAGATGGAAATGTTCCATCAACCGGCATTTCACTTACTTTTACTAAATCTCCTTTTCCTGCCATTATCTTTGCAAGAACATTCTTCACATAATCTGGTGCTTTATCAGAAACTACTGGAGGCAGTTCAATTGTACTTGTTGCTTTTTCTGGAACTTCTATCTTATGAAGATTTTCGAGTGTCTGGTCAACTGCTTCAAAATTCTTTTTAACAATTTCTTCTCCTTTTGCACCGTAAGTTTTCTTAATAGCTTTTTTGATTTGTTCAATTGCTTCATCTTTTGGCAGTATTCCAGAAATTGCAAAGAAACATGTTTGCATTATTGTATTTACACGACTACCCATTCCAGTCTTAGCAGCAACACTATAAGCATCAATCACATAGAAATTTAATTTCTTATCAATAATTTGCTGTTGAACTTTGCGCGGTAATTTATCCCATGTTCCTTCTTTTCCAAATGGTGAGTTCAAAAGAAATGTTCCGCCTTCTTTTATGTTTTCAAGAACATCAAATTTTTCAAGCAATGTAAATTGATGGCAGCCGACAAAGTTTGCAGTCTGTATTAAATAAGTAGAATGAATTGGTTTTTTACCAAATCTTAAATGAGATACTGTAGTTGAACCTGATTTCTTAGAATCATAAACAAAGTAACCCTGTGCATAATTATCAGTTTCTTCGCCAATAATTTTTATTGAATTTTTATTTGCACCGACAGTACCATCTGCACCTAAACCGTAGAACATGCATCTTACTACATCCTCTCCTTCAATAACAAAAGATGGGTCAAAATCAAGACTTGTGAATGTAACATCATCAATTATTCCAACAGTGAAATGATTTTTTGGATTATCTGATTTCAAATTATCAAATACAGCTTTAATCATTGCTGGAGTAAATTCTTTAGAAGATAATCCATATCTGCCGCCAACAATTTTTGGCATTTTTTCAAATGGAGGATTATCAGAATTCATTGCATCACTAATTGCAGAAAGCACATCAAGATAAAGAGGTTCACCAAATGAACCTGGTTCTTTAGTTCTATCAAGCACTGCAATTTTTTCTACAGTCTTTGGAATTGCAGCAAGAAAATGTTTAGCTGAGAACGGACGATACAATCGAACCTTAATTATACCAACTTTTTCTTCCATTCTTTGAGTCATATATTCAACTGTTTCTTCAGCTGCTTCCGCACCAGAACCCATAAGAATAATTATTCTCTTAGCATCAGGAGCTCCATAATAATCAAACAGATGATATTGGCGACCTGTGAGTTTAGCAAATTTATCCATCGCATTTTGAACAATATCAGGACATGCATTATAGAATCTGTTGACAACTTCTCTTCCCTGAAAATAAACATCAGGATTCTGTGCTGTTCCTCTTATAAATGGATTATCAGGATTTAATGCTCTTTCTTTAAAAGCTTTAACATAATCGTCATTAATCATTGCGCGAATATCGTCTTCAGTCAATTCTTCAATTTTCATAACTTCGTGAGAAGTTCTAAATCCATCAAAGAAATGAACGAATGGAATTCTTGATTCAAGAGAAGCAGCATGAGCAATCAAAGCAGTATCCATTACTTCCTGAACAGAATTAGAGCAAATCAATCCAAATCCTGTCTGACGAGTAGCCATAACATCACTGTGGTCTCCAAAAATAGAAAGAGCTGAAGCAGCTAATGAACGAGCACTTACATGAAACACAGTAGGAGTAAGTTCACCTGCAATTTTATACATATTTGGAATCATTAATAATAAGCCTTGAGAAGCTGTGAATGTAGTAGTTAGTGCCCCGGCTTGAAGTGCTCCGTGAACAGCGCCTGCAGCACCACCTTCACTTTGCATCTCGGTCACTGTTGGAACAGTCCCCCATATATTTTTTACTCCAGCTGCTGACCAGGCATCAGACAACTCTCCCATCGGCGATGATGGTGTAATTGGATAGATTGCTATTACTTCACTCACACGATAAGCAACATATGCCGCTGCTTCGTTTCCATCAATCGTTATTTTTTTTCTTTCCATTAATACACCTTTATTTTTTTTGAATGTCCTGTTAATCTTATAAAAACTGTATTACTTAAACAAATATCCTGCCAAAAATTCAAAGAAAAATATTTTATAATAAATTACATTTTTCAGCTTTTTATATAAAAATCTTGTTTATACTTAGAAATTTTAGAATTATTCTCTTATTTCTAAGAATTTCTAAAAATTCAGAATACAATAATAGAAAGAATGTGATATAAAATAAAGATATGCCTATCTATATTTCATTTATTGCTAAAAATTCTTATTACAAAATGGAATCAATAAAAATATTTTTTTCTACAGAAATTAAAATGATACTGATAATAAACAGAGGGTATTACAATGAAAAAAATATTTTTAGTTCTGTTCCTATCTATTACCATCAATTTAATTGGACAAACAATTTCATCCACATCCCAAGGTGGACACTGAAATAATCCTTCAACATGGGTTGGGGGCGTTATACCAAATGCTAATAACGATGTCGTAATTAATGGACCAGTTACAATCGGTTATGTTGAATGCCGAAATTTAACAATTAATTCAACAGGTGTAATTGAAGATGAACCTTCTATGGGGAGAACACTTACTGTAAACGGTGATTTTATTAACTACGGAACAGTTCGAAATGGTCAAGGCAACATGGGCGTTACATTATTAATCAAAGGCAATATGCAAAATAATGGAACTCTTATTAATCGATGGATAACATTAGGAACAGGTCCACAACAAATCTTAAGCACAAAAAAAATCAGCTGTTCAGGCATTGACAAAAATCCTGATGGGACAATTATAGCAATGAGTGATTTAGAAATTGACTCTGTAACCACTGTTAATTTAAATGGTGATATATTGAACATGGGCAATTATAAATTAACCAAAATCTCAAGAAAAAATATTGATAATTCTAGTGATATAATTTATGCTGGAACAATTTATTCTAATGGACAACTCGATATCAGCGGCAGATTTAATTCCGATTTAGATGGCAATCCAACTTTGATTGGAAATACTCCATTATTATTTGGCTATAATAAAGTAAAACAAAATTTAATCATTGCTTCCGGAAAAATTGTTTCTGATGAACAAGTTATGGGAAGAACAATTTCCATTGAAGGCAATCTTATTAATTATGGTATAATCAAAAATCGTTATGCTGGATTAGTTATTAAAATAAAAGGAAATGTTGAAAATCATGGAGAGTTTTCTTCTTTCTTAAGATTTGCAGGTGATGATAATCAAAAAATCAGCGGCACTAAAATTTTTTCCTGCGCTTCGACAGAAAAAAAACCCGATGGCAAAATTAACGCTGCATCAGACTTAGTTTTGGATTCTACTACTACTATCTACTTGGATAATGACATATTAAATATGGGCAATTATAAATTAACAAAACTTTCTAAAAAAGATATTGACAATTCGGATTTTATTTTCATAGGTGGAACAATTTATTCTAATGGAGAAATTGATATCACAGGAAGATTTGGTTCTAATCTCGATGGAAATTTTATTTTAATCGGCAAAGAACCAATGCTTCTTACTGGTGATAATATAATATATCACGATTTAAGAGTATCAAAAGAAAAAATAATTCAGGACGAATGCTGCATGGGAAGAATCTTTACAGTTAACGGTGATATCTATAATTATGGAACAATTAAAAATAGATTTGGCGGTTTAACATGTTATGCTTTAGGAAATGTTTATAACTATGGAAGAATTGAAATTGACTGGTTCATTGCTCAAAACGAAAATAAAGTATCTAAACTTTATGGAACATTCCACTCAAATGTGCAGCTTGAAAATAAAGGAAATACAACGGCAAATTTTGTTGTTGACCAATTTTTAAATGTAAAATACCGCATGATAATTAAAGACAATGCTGTTCTTACAATCAATAATAGTTCTGAATTAATAGTTGTTAAGCAATCGAAAATTATGGAACTGGGACAATAATCAATTATGGTAAAATTACAAATTGCTACTACATTTCTTGGTCTGGAAGTGTAAATACTTAACCATTTATGAAAGTAACCCCTTTAGTTTATGAAAGAGGAACTTCAGATTCACTAATTGTAACTACCTACAATTTGGTTCATCCTAAAATGACTTCATCAATTAAAAGATACTGGAATATTCAGGGCAATAACAAATTAGTTTCATATTCACTTGATTTGTATTATGATGCTGAAATACTAAATGGACAGGACCCAAATACTCTCGAAGCTTATATTACAACAGATAATGGAGAAACATGGGAAAAAATTTCAAATCCAATTAATACAAAGAGAGATATTGCAAACAAAAAAATAACAATTGGGAATCGTGATAATCCTATTACTCTAACGGGAGACATTATTCTAAGTTCTGGAAATGTAGCCAATGTATCATCAATATCAGTTGCAATAACTGGAAGAAAACAAGTTAGAGTGGGACCGCCAAATAGATTTACAATCACTTACTGGAATAATAACAATTATCCAAGCGATAAATTTTTCATGATATTAAAAACAAATCAGGGTGTATACTTCGATGGAATGTATTCGAAAAAAATAAGTACGGATTCAGTTCAATATATTCCAGTTGATTCTTTAGTTTATGATAATAAGAAAGATGAAATAATATTACTAATTCAACCACTTGGTCCCAAAGAAGTAAGAAGTTTTGATTTAATAGTCAAATCTGCTCTCGGGACTTCATTTAAATCATTAGAACCAATTACATTTTCTGTAGTAGCTTTATGGGTTGGCGGCGCAATTTTAGAAGAATATATTTCTAACACAGTAGTGGCTGGATGTTATGAAGTATGGCGCCCGGTTGGACAGGATGAATCATTAACAGATGCATCATTAAAAGCATTAAAAAATAGTTTAAATGATGCTGTAACAATGGAAAATGGAGTTAAAGGAGTAGCCAAAAAGGCAGCCGAAGAAATAGTTAAAAAAACAGGAAGAGTAGCTTTATGGCCTGCATTTCTTACAAAAGATATTTTTGATTGTCTTTCAAATACAGTAAGAGGAATTAAAGATTATGTCAATGGTAATTTTGATAAACAAGAAAAAGAACTTGTCAAAGTAACATCATGGGACCCAAATGCTAAAGAAGGTCCTTCTGGATATGGCGCAGAAGGATTTATCTCTTCAACTGCAACAATGAGTTACACAATATTTTTTGAAAACAAAAAAGAAGCAACTGCTCCTGCATATCAAATTGTTATACTCGATACATTAGAACAAAATTATCCCAATCCATTTAATCCAGTAACCAGAATAAAATTTAGTATTCCTAAAAGGACAAGAGTAGAATTGAGTGTATATAATATTTTAGGTGAGAAAGTATCAGAAATAATTAATTCTGAAATTGAGGCTGGTAAATATGAATATGAATTTAATGCAATTAATCTTTCAAGTGGTGTTTATTTTTATCGATTAAAAACAGATGATTATATTTCTGTAAAAAAGATGATATTAATCAAATAGAAAAATTGTTAAAGGAAGTGTAATCAAATGATTGAATTTTTGTGAGGGGATGAAATTCTGTTCTTTCATACAAAATTTTTGATTAAACAATAACCGCAGAGAACTTAACAAATCAATGAAGCAGTGAAATTCATGTTTGCAAAGTTCTCTGCGGTTTGTCATAAAATTTAAGTATAACGAATTTCTTTACATTTCCATTTCCCTGATATTTCTTCATTCAGCATTTTTACTATAGTCATTATAATTATTTTCAAATCGAGCAGGAATGACCAATTAATAATGTACCATACATCATAGTCTACACGTTTTTGCATAACATTAATATCATTAATTTTTCCTTTCATGTTATTTACCTGAGCCCAACCTGTAATACCGGGTTTAATTAAATATCTATGATTATAATCATTTACTAAATTTGAAAAAAATGTATCTTCATTAACTTCATGCGGTCGTGGACCAACAATACTCATATCACCCTTCAATACATTAATAAATTGTGGCAATTCATCGAAATTTGTTCTGCGTAAAAATTTCCCAAACCTTGTTATATGCAAATCATCTTCTCCTGACTTTAAATTATTATTAACTTGTGTGGGAGTATGATACATTGACCTGAATTTATAGAGAACAAAATATTTTCTATTTTTTCCTGTTCTTAATTGCTTAAAAAATATTGGTCCTTTGCTATCAAGTTTAATTATTGTTCCAATAATGATTATAATAATTGGAAAGATAAAAATGCAGAAAAGCAGAGACAGGATTAAATCAAACATTCTTTTCAAAATCGAATTATAATTTTTAAAAAGAGGTGAATCAATTTCCATTGTTCAATCAAAATTCTTTCTCACATATGTAATGCACCCTTA
>Ga0315298_1000680_pt1 | contig 65572 bp, 59 predicted proteins | sample WHS_1_MG_FD_203077 | JGI IMG/M metagenome (GOLD analysis project Ga0315298, IMG submission 203077) | Extremophilic microbial mat communities from Washburn Hot Springs, YNP, Wyoming, USA - WHS_1_MG | ecosystem: Environmental > Aquatic > Thermal springs > Hot (42-90C) | place: USA: Wyoming...
AGATGAACAATCGACCCAGAAAATCCTTGGGTTTTCTCACGCCATCAGAAGTAATGGCAAAAAAGATCAAAGAGTTAAACGGTAGTGTTGCACTTCAAAATTGAAACCGCCCAGCCATTGCTAATTCGCTCGACCCTCAACTTCCAGATTTCTCCAGTCTGAAATGGCCGGATGTGTTCAAGAACGTCTCTATTACCGGCGATGACGATATTCCCATCAACAAGAGAGGAAGTGGAGTAAAGCGCCTCGTACTGATCAGTTTCTTCCGGGCAGAGGCTGAGAGGAGGCAAAACGAGGCTAATTTGCCGGATATCGTTTACGCCATTGAAGAGCCCGAGACTTCTCAGCATCCGGAGCATCAGCGCGCCTTGACTGATGCACTGATCGCCTTGTCTGTGGCACAGAACACCCAAGTGTTGCTTACAACTCACAGTCCAGAAATCGTCAAGCGTCTAAAGTTTGAGAACATTATTCTGGTTTCTGATCAAGCGCCGGAACGAGTCTCGCCCGTTCTTGAGCACGAGCTTCCGTATCCGAGCCTGAACGAGGTGAATTTTTCGGCATTTGGAGAAGCTTCCTATGAATATCACAATGAACTCTACGGGTTCATTGAGGCAGAAGGACGCTTGGCTGACTACAAAGCAGGCAAACCTCAACGTCAGTACATCCGTCTTCGCCAGGATGGTTCTACGGTGCCGCAGCAGGTTATTCTCACCGAGTACATTCGCCATCAAATTCATCATCCGGAGAACGGCCACAATGCATTGTTCACTGCCGCTGAACTCACAGAATCGATTGAGGCTATGCGGCTATTTCTCCAGGTTTGAAGCGATACGAGAGGCGGCATCTAACGAATAAGGTTAGATCGTGCGAAGCCACGATCTGAACCGTTTGTTGGACGAGCCCAGTTCTGAGCGCCGACCGGGCCGCACAGAAAATATGTATTTGGGAAGTGCCCCGGTTTGGAGTTTCACCGGGAGGATGTGGGCTACTCCGCCCGCTTCATGCCTGCCGTTGCGACAGCCGATGTCCGTTTTATTCGTTGGCCGGTCGATGCTGCTGCGAATGGCCCAGATTCAAGGCAAGCCAGCGCCTCAGCTTGCGGGTGCTGACTCCCGATACCTGCCGAAGGGCGTGGCGCTTACATGGTCAATGCGCCCCCTTGGGAGCAATTGGCGTTGGCATGCCCTCTGAGCATCCCGACCGAATCCGCGTTCGCACGATCATCATCACCGCACCGCAGCAAGCGCACAGAATCGGTGCGCGCTGCTTGACCCACGCCGCTGCCCGGCCCGGAGCGCACCTGAGCAGCACATGCAGCAAGGCGATCAAGCGCTTGCAGTTGGGGTGCAGAAAGCCGAAGTTGCGCGCACGCCTGAATCCCTTGGGCAGCACATGCTGCAACACCAGCCACAGGAACTGCGCGCCGGACACGGTGCGCCGTTCCAGCTTCACGGTCTTGCCGTTGCGATAACGGAAGCTGACCTGGCTGGCGGTGCAGGCGAGGATGTCTTTCTCGGCGATGACGCCCCGGTAAAGATAGCGTCCCAGATAGATGAGCGCCTTCTCGCCCGTGCCAACGGATTTGCAATCCACCACCCACGTCATGGGGTAATGGTCTGGCAAGGTCAATCCAGCCGCTTCGATGCTCGCCAGCAGCTTCGCCCGGAACACCTTGGCCAGCGCCTTGTGGTTGAACAGATAGCCGCCCTTTGCCTTGCTCCGCCGCTTGGTGCGCCATTGCTTGCGTTGGCCGTCGACCGCCGCGGCCGGCATGACCAGATGGACATGCGGGTGGTAGTCCAGCCGCCGCGTGTTGGTGTGCAACACCGCGATGGCGCCGGGCGTGCCTTGCAATTGTTTGTCATTGTGGCTGAAGGTACGCACCGTCTCCCAAGCGCCGCGCATGAGCAAATCGTAGACGACGCGCGGGTGCGCCCAGCTCAGCGCCCTGAATTCGGACGGCAGGGTAAAGGTCAGCAGAAAGTACTCGGCCGGCACCTGCTTCTGCATCTGGCGTTCCAGCCATTGCTGACTCTCATGGTGCTGGCAGTGGGGGCAGTGGCGATGTCCGCAAGAGTGCGGCACCAGCTTCCGATGGTCACATTCCGTGCATTGGACTTGCATCTTCGGGCTGGCTTCTGTGCGGCATTGCTTCATGGCCGCCAGCGCACGATGGTGATCAGACGTGAGTCGGTCCCGATACTGCGCCAGGAAGTCCGCTTCGAAGGTGTCGATGACCTGCGCCAGGCGGATCATTTGACCTGCCCCCAGGAGATGGAAAAGCCATCCATCAGGCCGTTGATCCGGTCGAGGGCGTGATGCCTGGTCTGGTCTGTCAGGTGGGTGTAGCGGGCGGTGGTAAGAATGGAATGATGGCCGAGGAATTTCTGGACCTCGAGCAGATCGACTCCGGCCTCGATCAGGTGGGTGGCATAGCTGTGGCGCAGGCTGTGTGGCGTGATCTTTTTTTTAGGCTGCAGGATTCGACCACCTGGTGCAGCGCGGTTTGCACGCCGCCGCGATCCATCGGCGTGGTGGCGCTTGCCGCTCCCTTCAAGCCGCCGTGGCGATTGGGGAACAACAGCACCGGGTTGCGATGCACCTGCCAGAAGCGGCGCAAGATCTGCTGAGTTGCCTGCGGCAGCGGGACGAAGCGATCCCGATTGCCTTTGGCGTCGCGGATATGCACGCGCCTGCGTGCCGCATCGATGTCGCCGACCTGAAGCCGCAGTCCTTCGCCCAGGCGCAGTCCCAGGCTGTAGAGGGTGAAGTAGAACACCCGGTAACTGACGACGCGGGTGGCAGCGAACAGTCGCCGGGCCTCGTCGACCGTGACGATGTCCGGCAAGCGCTGGCTCCTGGGTGGCTTGATCAGACCGGGCGCGACCCAGGGCTGGCGCAAGACATGCGCATAGTAGAACTTCAGCCCGTACAGGTCGAGCTTGACCGAACTCCAGGAGTGCGATGCCACCAGGTCGGTGAAGTAGTCGGTGAGTTGCGCTGCGGTCAACGCGTCAATCTGATGATCAAAGTAGTCGCCGATGCGGCGGATGGCGCGGGCGTACGCCTCGATGGTCTTGGGTTGCAGGCCTTTGAGCTTGAGGTGCTTGAGATGCGTCTGGTATTGCCGCTCAAAGTGATCGTCGGTGGGGGTCTTCATACTGGTTTGTCCTCACGGAATATTGCAGAATTAACCCCTCGGCATTGAGGGGATGAAGGTGCAGAATAATTCGTGGCGCCGCAGCAGGCGACTCCTCCGCGTAGCGGCTTCGTCCAACGAATCGTTGCACCGGACATTTGACCCGCTGTCCATTTTTGCTTCTGCAAAAACAGGCATCGCCTCAAATGCCAGTGAACTCAGGCGTTGGGCTTGAGCAGATCGCGGAATGAGTGAATGTTCATTGATCGACTGAAAAGGGTAGCAGCAAGATGGCACTGAGCGAAAAATGGACACGCATAACTTTGCCTTTATTTTGTGGGGCTTGACAGATAATGACTACGACCACCGATCAGATCCGGAGCGCCAACGAGGTGATCTGTCATAATATCGAATCACTTTCCGATCAGCGAGCATTACTCTCGCAGAACGTCCTCTCTCAGCTCCGGAACCTCGTAGAGGGAGTCATTGTTCGGCTGCACGCAGGATCGGAATATGCATCGTTTCGCTACGATGCTGTAGGGCCGGGACTTGATTTCGTCAGAAGCAACGCAAGATTCAACTTTCTGAGCAGGTTCCACAAACTGCTTCAGAAAAGTGTTTCTCACTACACTATGGATGGAGATGCTTCCGAGCGTTTGATGCTCAAATACTACGAGTATCTCCACCGAATACGCAGTTTACTCCATGAGTGTTGTGGAATTGAAGTGCTTGCAAACCTTGAGGAATTTCCGGTCGATCTAGATCCATCTCTGCGGGAATACCATGAGAAAATCGCTGCAAGAATTGAGGCTATCCGCTTAACTCCACCAAACAACAGTACGGACAGCAGGGAACGGTACTACATCCACAAGACACACCCGTTTTTTCTAGGCGGGCGAATTTACTACGAAGTGACCTTCTACCGCGCCATCAATAAGGTCAGTAAGTTTGATCGCATCATAGCTTTCACCAACATTGATATGACAGATAAGTATTCTGCGATGTTGACCCTCCGGCGTGACTCCATCTATGTGCTCGGTCAGACCATGCCAATCACGATTATTCGTGAGTGGGAGGTCTCAATTCGTCCGTGTGAGCTTGATAACTTCGCACGTCTTTTGGGAATTGAACTAAAAACAAATACCGGCTCGACGGAGTACCGCCACCTGATGGGATGGTTGACGGTGAATTCGGCCAATCTGCTTGATCTGGTTGAAATGTCTGACCACCAGTATGCAACGCTTAGAGCGGCAGGAATCGCTGGCATGACCAAGCCGAGACTCTTTCCTGTACTGGATGAAGTTCGTCGCATCGTGAAGGGGGATTCACCAGGTCAAAACGTTTTGCGCTATCTCATGCTTCGAATGAACAACAACATCATCAAAGCGCAGTATAGTCGGGACAACTGTTATCTCCTCTCTGATATGCAGCTTGCTTTTGGGTGCATCCCCTTCGATACCATGCCGTTTTGCACATCGCTGCCTGGGCACAATCCTCGTTACTGGGACCTTGTCGAGAGCCTTGACGTGATCGACCGGAACCACGAATTGCTAGCTCGGTGTGTGAAGAATAACGTTGAACGCCATGGAGCTCTCTACACGCCCATAGGGGATCTCGAGGAGTTCGGGGACGTCAGCAGCTTGGTTGCCACTTACAATAGTAAGCTCTACTACAAGCATACGGAGCGACGGCTTGTGCTCGACAAGGGGCATGTCTTTATCTGCGGGTATGAGAACGACACGGTGTCCATCGTCGAAAAACTTCAGGAATTCGCATCGTCCGGGATCGCCGGCTATACCCATGCTGTCGAGCAATGGCTCGATGAAACATCTCCTAGCATAGATGACCCGACGAAAGTGGATGCGCTTAAACAGTTGTTCAGCCAGTCGCGCGTTGCCCTGATCTATGGAGCGGCTGGCACTGGCAAGTCAACGATGGTGAACCACATCGCGAACTACTTTAACGACAAAACGAAGCTCTTTCTTGCGCATACCAATCCAGCGATCGATAACCTCAAACGCAAGGTTACGGCGCAGAATTCAGAATTTCGGACGATCAGTAGCCAGGTTGGCAGAAGAGCCTCCGCTCAGGAATATGATCTCCTCATCATCGATGAATGTAGTACCGTCAGCAATGCTGACCTGATTAATGTTTTGGAGAAAACTCCCTGCAAGCTGCTCGTGCTTGTTGGCGACATCTACCAGATTGAGTCGATCCAGTTCGGCAACTGGTTCGGAGTCATTCGCTCATTTATCCCGACCATATCAGTGTTTGAACTTAAGACTCCTTTTAGGAGCACGAATGAATCACTCCTGAGCTTCTGGAATAAGGTCCGAGCCATTGAAGACGACCTCACTGAGATTATGTCCCGCAATGGCTATTCGGCTGTGCTCGACAAAACACTATTCGAGGCCCAAGGCGAGGATGAGATTATCCTGTGTCTGAATTACGATGGGCTCTACGGCATCAATAATATCAACCGATTCCTGCAGAGCAGCAATTCTAATGCAGCGACTATCTGGCGCGAGTCCACGTATAAGATTGGTGATCCGGTTCTGTTTCACGATAGCGAGCGCTTTCGGCCTGTGATCTATAACAATCTGAAGGGCTGGATTGTCGACATTGAACATGATCTAGGCTGGATCAGGTTCGATGTGAAGCTTGGTCGTCCGCTTAGCGAGTTTGATGTCGACAATTCTGAACTCGAATGGATAGGTGACTCGACTGTGCGCTTCACCGTGTATGATCGTGGCAGCACCAGTGATGAAGACGATGATTCACTGAATACCACCGTTCCGTTTCAGGTGGCTTATGCTGTATCGATACACAAGGCACAGGGCCTGGAGTATGACTCCGTTAAAATTGTCATTACCAATGCGAATGAAGACGACATTACACACAGCATTTTTTACACAGCCGTAACTCGGGCACGCGAGCGACTTCAGATATTCTGGACACCGGAGACACAACAAAGCGTTTTGCAGCGACTCAGCCGCAAGACCACCCAAAAAGACATCCACCTTCTGTCCAGTCGTCGTGGCCTTACTCCGGTCAACGGATGAGCCAAGGAAAAGGCGCAGAGCGCAGATGACATAGAAGATAACCGCCCAACAACAACATCGAGTCTGACGGCTTACCCTTCCGCTGCACTCCAGGGAAAGCCGCAGATCATGCGGAACGTGACCGGTAAGCGCCGAACACTGGCGGTCGGCCTGACAGGCCGCTCAGGCCGAGTAGTGTGAATTGCCCTTCCGGCAGGTTCCGAAAGTGCAGCGGTCATTCAGATGGCAGCTTTCCAGAATAATCGAGCGGCGGTTCATGGCCGATATTACCCCTTCCTAGGCTATCGGGGAATGCCCGCTTTCGCTGCCTTGCCGCCGTTGGATATGAAGCGCCCAGAGCGATGACATCAGACGCCAGGATATCTTTATTTGTAACGCAACAATTGGCGACCAGCCAGGTGTGAAATCTGCTTGGGATCGTGGGCGCTTGACTGGCTTTTGCGTGCCCCAAGCGGAATATCAGGGGCCTTCCCTGCGCGTTTGGTCATTCTGCCACGATATCGCCGGGCAGGTCGAGAAGTGTGCCGATAGCTGGATCGTTCTCCGTTTCACCTGATATCTGCGATCGTCTGAAGTCCATACCCCCTTGAGTTGTCTGACAGACCTTCCTCCGCCGAATGGCCTATTACCTCCCTTGAAGAGGTCTCGTGGATCGCGAGCCGGGTTTCCAGGGACGGCGTCAGAGGGCACAGAACCAGATCGTGTTGTCAGACCGTTTCTTCCTCCTGATTTCGCTTATAACCGCAGCACGGGACAAATCCGTTTTCACGCAGGCAAGGAGAATCGGTGATGGAAAGCAATCGTCGGACCGTGCAGTTGCATAATGGGGTTTCGGCGGAGGATGGGGAGCGGCGTCGCCAGCTCCGGCGCATCGCCCGCCGGCGCCTGGCCATCGGGACGGGGCTGATGGCCCTGGCGGTAGCGGGAGACGCCTGGGCGTTGGGCGGTAATGTCGGCACCATGGCCAACAATGCGTCCAGTGTCCTCCAGGATATCCTCAATCTGGTGCTGGGCGGCACTTTCGTCGGTGGGTTGGGTTTCGGCGGATCCTCGATGCTGAAGGCCTGGGAAGCGCACAAGCAGCATGGACAGGGCAATGCCAAGTGGAGCCACGTCGCCACCCACGCCATGGTGGCCGCCGGGCTGATGGGCCTGCCCGCGCTGGCCTATCACTACGAGGGCACCGTCTTCCACAACACCACCGGCGCGCAGGTCCAGCAGATCCAGATGGGCGGCCCGTACGGTTGAGGCGCTGACATGGGACTGCTCATGCCGACCCTGGCGGAACGCCTCGCGGTGCATTCCGTCCAGGACGACACCAGTTTTGCCACCGGTGACGGGGCGCTGGTCAGCCTCTTCCGGGTAGAAGGGCTCACCCGCCTGTACGCGCGGGGGGAGGGCTCCGAATTGATGGAGCGCATCTATCGGGCCTTGCCCGCTTTCTTTCTGACCCCGGGCCATCGGTTGCAATGGACGGTGGCCCGGGATCCCGCCTGGGCGCACCCGGTCGTGGAGCGGCAGTTTTCCGGTCTGGAACGCCAGGCGCGGCGGATCGGCATGGACACGGCGGGCTTCACCGACGGTCCGCCCAAGGATCGCTTCCAGGGGCATTTTCTGCCGGAGCGCGCCTATCTCGCCCTCTGGACCGACCCCAACATCCTGACCCCGCATGACGCCCAACTGGAGAAGCAGGCCCGGAACCGGAAGCTCGAAAAGGCACAAGTCGCGTGGGGTCCCTGGCAGGTGCCCGGACTGGCCCTGGGCGGTCTGATCCCCACGCATGCCGCCGCCTGCGAGGCGCTGCTGGCGGCACTCGGGGTCGGACCGCAGCGCCTGGGGCTGCGCATCGTCCTCCTGAATACCCGCGAGGCCATGCTGGCCTGGCGGGAGATGCTGGATCCCGATCGCGGGGCCGACCCGCAACAGGGGGATGCGCTGGCGACCATTTATGACGCCGGGCATCCGCCTCTGATGGCCGATCCTTTCGGTCCGCACATTCCCCAGGTCGCGGCGCAAGTCCTGCCGCCCTATGCCCGGGTCGGTCAGGGCGAGACCATCCAGGCGGGAGGGCATTACGTGCGCATGCTGGCGATGATCTTGGGGCCATCGCACCCGGTGGATTTCCGGGACCTCTACGATCATCTGCCCGCGGATCTCCCCATGCGGTATACACTCCATCTCGCGCCCTGGACCGGCGGCGGCAGGCTCAAGACCCTCGCCGCGGCGATTCTGACCTGGAGCAACGGCGCCAACCGGCTGATCAATGCGTCGCGCCGCGATGTGCTGGCCCGTTCCCAGGCCGGTGATCCGGCCTGCTCCATGCAAATTATGTTTTCCACCTGGGGCAAAACCCCGGAGGAAGCGGGCGAGCGGGCCCGGCGTCTGGCGCAGCGGATCGGCTCCTGGGGCGGGGTGATGGTGGAAGACGTATTCGGCGATCCCCTACCGGCTTGGCTCGCGTCCATCCCCGGCCTGATGACCCAAGGCCCGGTGCGCACCCATCTGCTCAACCTGTCAGATGCCTGCGCCTTTTCCCCGGTCGCTTCGCAGGCCTCTCCCTGGAGCGAAGGCCCCTGCCTGCTGCGCGGCCCCCAGGGGCAGCCGCTGCCCATCGCCATCGGCTCCAGTCTGCAGAAAAACTTCAATATCGCGATTTTTGCCGCGACCCGCTCCGGCAAGAGTGTTCTGCTCGCCCTGTTGCTGCTGCTGGCCCATCTGCTGGAACCGGGCCGCGCGCGGCTGCCGCGATTCGCCTTTCTCGATGTGGGGTATGGCGGCATGGGGCTGGCCTCCCTGATCCGGGAACTGCTGGGACCCCGGGACTATCTCGTGCAGTCGCAGCGCCTGCGCAACGACGAGGCCCACGCCATCAATCCCTTCGACACCCTGCTGGGGATGCGCGAACCGCTGCCCCTGCATCGCGCCTTTCTGCTCGATCTGCTGGCGATGGTGGGCACGCCCATGGGACAGAAGGACCCCGCTCCCGGGATTTATGAAATGGCGGGACCGCTCGTCGACCTGGCCTACCGGCGCTTTTCCGATCACAACCGCCTGGGCACGCCCAAGGAATGGGAACCCGAGCGGGAGGGCATGGCGGAGGTGGACCGGATGGTCCAGGACGCCATCGCCCGGACAGCATTACCCCGCCGCCCGAGCTGGTGGGCGATCGTGGACTGGCTGGCCCTGGAGCAGCGGCGTCCCGATCTGGCGATCTCGGCGCAACGCTACGCCATGCCGTTGTTGCAGGACCTGATCGGCCTGGTGCGGGACGACGAGATCTACGCGCTCTACAAGGAGGCGGGGCTCGCGGGCATGCGCGAAGGCGCGGCCGACCTCATGGCCCGTTTCCTCACGGAAGCCACGCGCGATTACCCGATTCTGAACGCGCCCACGGCCTTCAATCTCGGGGCGGCGCGCGGGACCGTGCTGGATCTCGCGGAAGTCACCGCCGGTACCGGGCCGGACGCCGAAAAGCGCACTTCCATCCTGTATCTCACGGCACGCTGGGCGTTGACCGGGAGCTGGTATGTGCATCCCGACGATCTCGCGCAAACGCCGGACGCCTACCGGGAGTTTCACGAGGAACGGATCCGGGAAACCTGGGAAGATCCGAAATTCGTCATCTACGACGAGTTTCACCGCACCGGCGGCGCCCGCGCGGTACGCCGGGTCGTCGATCGCGACGCGCGCGAAGGCGGCAAGTTCAATGTGCGGCTGGCCCTGTCCAGTCAATCCGTACTGGATTTCGACGGGGAATTCATCGACGAGCATGTGGCCACGCGCTTCATCCTCTCGGCACCGGACGACACCTCCGCGCTGGCCGAGCGTTTTCACCTGACGGCCGCGGAGGAGCAGGAGCTGAAGCGCCTGACCGGTCCCGGCCCGCATGGCTCGCCCATCCTGGCGCTGTTCGACACGCGCGAGGGGCCCTATCGGCTGTTTTGCTCGGACCCGGTGCCGCTGGAATGGCTCTGGGCCTTTTCGACCACCTCCGAAGACCGGGCGGTACTGAACCGGCTGCAGATCCACATGACGCCGGGCGAGGCCCGATCCGTGGCGGCTGCCCGTTTTGGGGCATCGGCAAAAAACCTGCTGGAGCGGATCGCGCGGCAGGGACTGCGGGTGAATTCCGCCGACGAGGTGGAAGGGGTGGCGGCGGATCGCCTGGTCAAGGGAGTCCTGGAAACCTGGAATCGGGATTGGGTGCTCAAAGCCCTGCGCACGCTGGGATATCGCTCGGAGGATGCGGCATGAAACAGGAAACAGGAAACAGGTACCCCAGGCGATCGCAAACATCCCTGGGCATGCATGGCCCAGGTGAGAAAGGAGGACACAAATGCGCGATGATCGGCAGAAACCCCATGACACCAGGGACCCATCCTATCAAAAGGTCGTCTCCTGGCTGCTGAAACGCTGGGCGGAAGGGGATTTGCCGCCGTGGCGCAAGCCCTGGACCCCGCCGCCCTGGCCGGATCGTCCGCACAACCCGTTCACGCAAGCCGTGTACCAGGGCGGCAATGCCTTTACCCTGACCCTCGCGGGCATGGCCCACGATCTGCCGCTCTTCGCGACCTACAAGCAGATCCAGGAGCACGGTGGCCAGGTCCGGGGCGGAGAGCAGGGGGTGCCGATCATCGTCTGGAAGGAGTGGCGGCCCAAGGGGGAAGAGAGCATGCCGGAACCGGGCGCACCGCAGGAGGCCGCGACCGAGGAGGCGCCGCCCCGGCTCTTCGCCCGCACCTATGCCGTATTCAACATCGCCCAGACGGATGGGCTGGAGCATCTCCTCGAGGCGGCCAAGCCGCCGGCCACCTGGTCCCCGGAACGCGCCGGCGCGCTGTTTGAAGAGCGGGTCGCCGAAACGGGCATGCGCATCGAGCGGGGGGCAGGCAATCGCGCCTTTTTTCGCGCATCGGAGCGCCTGATCCATTTGCCCGTGGAGGGACGTTTTCCCAACGCTTCCGCCTTCTATGCCACCTTGCTGCATGAGGCCGTGCACAGCACCGGCCCCGCCTTGGACCGGTCGGCCTTTTACCAGAAGAAGGGCATGGACCGGGATCAGGCCTATGCGGCCGAGGAGCTGACGGCCGAGATCGGCATGCTGCTCCTGGCCCGGCGGCTCAATGTGCCGATCGCGCCGGAGGATGCGGAGCAGACGGCCAGCTATCTCAAGGGCTGGAGCCTGCGCGCCGCCGTGGAGGGCGACCCGAAGCTGCTCTTCGAGACGGCGCGACTGGCGCAACAGGCGGTGGATCATCTGATCACGCCGGAATTCGCGCAAAAGCTCGAAGCGGTGCAGAAAACCGGGCCAGGACCGGCGCAGACGCTGTCCGGCAGTCTCCGGGAACCGGTCACCAAAGCGCCGGAACGCCCGCCCCTGTCCGTCGATCTGGATGCCGGGGAACGCTACACCTTCCACAGCGACGCTGGTCATGGCTGGCTGGAAGTGTCTCGTTCGGATCTGCAAGCGCTAGGCATCGAGGGTGATATCAGCATCTATTCGTACCAGAAAGGCAACCTGGCCTTTCTCGAAGAAGATCGGGATGCTCACCTGTTCATCACCACCCTGGAAAAGGCCCTGGGCAAGGAATTCACCTGGCCGGAAATCTCCCGTGGTGTCGATGATGGGGACGATTCTCCGATCCGGAACTATCCACACTATGAGACCCCGGAATCTGCCCGTGAAGCCAAAGGCCCGGCAGTATCCCGCGGCGATTATGTGCGGTACCTGGACGAGACCGGCACAGAGCGGGAAGGCGTGGTGCTCGATGACGCCCAGCCTAGTGCAGCGACACGGCTGAGGCGCATCTACCGGTGGCCCAACGGCACCCCCGGCATGGACGGGGCGGACCACATCATGCCCACGGTGCTGCCGGACCATCTGGTGGAGCACATCCCCGGCGCCGTCCAACTTGGGCCGGATCTGGACGCCATCGATCCACGGACCGATGCGTACAAACGCACCATGGGCATGGACGATTCGCGCGCCCAGGCCGCGCATGCGGTGCTCATGGCAGTCGAAACCGCCCGCGGCGTAACCGGCCCGGTCCTTCTGCGGCCGCGTTCGGAAGCGAACAAACAGATCTATCATAAGGTCGTCCTCACCCATCGCACCGATCTGTCGGACACCGTGCGTCAGGAGCCCATTGATCCGGACCAGCCGATCCTGGAAATTCAGGCGCACCCCCGCCAGAGCATTTCCGGGGTGCTGCGGGATTACGAGAAGTTCGCCGTGCTGCTGGATACCCGGGAATTCGGCCCGGTCAGCGTCGAGATCGGCAAGCCGTTCCTGGCGGATTCCCTGGGGGACGATTATCTGCGCAAATCCCTGGGGAAACCCATCGAAGTGTCCATCAGCGGCGATGGCCGGGTATTGAGCATCCATAACCCGGAACTGGGGGGCACCCCCGCGAAGAACATTTTTGCATCCCCCGCAATTCCCTTCGGCCTGACGCCGTACAGAAACATGGAACAGAAAGGTGCGGAGGCGATCACCGGCAGGCTGACCCACATTCACGACACCAACGTGCTGGAAATCCAGAGCGCGGGACAGCCCCTGCTAGTCTCCAGTCGGGATCCTGATCAGGCGCATCAGGAAGCCATCCGGAAAATGATCGGCCATACCGTCACGGTCACGCCCAACCACGAGGGCATCCTGCAGGTGGCGGATCATGGCCCGAAGAGGGAGCTTGGCGATTCCAGGGAAATCCCCGTCGAGCGTCTGCAGCCCGGTGACCGGATCCGGGAAGGGAATCACTGGATGACCGTGCATTCCGTCGAGTTTCCGGGCGACCGGGTGGGCCTGCACAATCCCGTGCGCATCCGCTTTGGCGATCCCGAGGGCGACGACACGGGATCCACCCTGGTTCCGGCGGGAACCTGGGTGCCCTTGCGGACGGCGGAGGAACTCCGGGCGGAGCGGGGCATGGCGGAAGCGCACGAGACACGGCCTGCCCCGGCGCATCTCCCGGTCCAGTCGCGCGGGCGGCGGCCATGAGCGTGGACATGGCCGCGCGGTTTGCCGACCTCGCCCTGCGCATGGCCACCGTGTTCGGCAGTCCTTTGCCATGAGGCACCCATGATGGACATGAACCGACAGGTGGCCCGTCTGGCGATGGGCATGGCACGGGTATATACGGCCCCGCCGGACGCCTTGAGAGGGGATACCCTGCCGTCCTCCCTGATCCCGGACGAACTGGGCGTGGTCGCCGGCCTGCTCCTGGAACTGTCCTGGCGGATGCTGGAAAGCAGTGTGGGGGCCTTGCGCCGGCTGGCCGCGCAGACGCCGGACGAAGGCACCTTGGTCGGCCTGCTGCACGGTTTTGATCTGCGCCAACCCAGCTATCGGGAAGGACCCGACCATCTGGAGGTCAGCGGCTGCGAGACCCTGCCGCCCGCGTTATTGCCCTGGCTGGCCACCGGCATGGTCGCGGCCGGCGCTTTGCTGATCCCGGAACCCCGGCACAACAATGCCTATGACCTCAAACGGCAATTGCTTGACCGTCTGCAACAGATCGAGCGGCTGACACAGCCCGAGCCGGCGGTGGATCCCGTCCAGTCTCCTGCTCCCGAAGAGGTCGTCCCCGCCGTACGAGGGCAGCCGCCCGGTGAAAGCGGGATTACTCCGATTCCGGAGACCAGCCCGGAGTCCGATGCAGAGCCGGCCGCCACCTCTCCCCGGCGGCCGCGATGAAAACGGGCTTCTGGAAAGGTGCGGGGACGGTCGCGGGCGTCGTGTCCGGGGTGTTGCCGGTCTGGTGGATCATCCGGGGGACAAGCCGTGCAGCCCGGGCGGCGGTACCGCCCATGGACCAGTTGCGCATCGGGGAAACCCGGGCGTTGCTGCGTCGGCGGGAGTATGCGCAACGCGCCCGGGATCGCTTCGCCTGGGTGGTGGCGCGGCAAGGCCTGAGCGAACGGGATCTGGAGGATCGCTTGCGGCGGTCGCGCCGTCAGCTGATGCTGCTGGCCGTGGCGGGCGCCGCCTTGCTCCTCTGGGGCGCGGTGCATCCCCTCGCGCTGGTCCTGTTGCCCGCGGTGCTCGCTCTCAGTCTCTACAGCCTGTATCAGATCGATTGCCTGGAACACCGCGCCCTGCCGTTACTGGGGATCTGGCTCCTGTCCCGGGTCCGGCGGCAACCGGTGGCAGAAGACGCCGGAATCCCGGACCAGGGCGGTGCGCTCGCGCAGTTTCCAGAGGACCGGCCCGAGGCAGGCCCGCATGTCCACGAATGACCCGAACGCCGACACCACGGGTTCGGGAGGGGAGGTGGTCTTTATCGCCGTGGCGCTGGGTGTCCTGGCCCTGGTGGTCTGGCTGGTCGGCCATACCGCCCTGGTCACCCTGTGGGACTGGGTGAAGCGGGGCGAGATCTGGGTGATTCGCGGCGTCCTGCCGGGCCGCTTCGTCTCGCTCCAGCAGCATTTGTTCCTCGTGCAGCGCGAACATCTCTTGTCCCGCGTGCATTGGGCGACCATTACGGCGGTCAACCACCGCATCGGCACGGTACTTGGTCCGGTACTGGCTGTTCCCCTGGGCGTCCTGGCGATCTGGCTCTTTTGGTCCCGCTATCAAAGGACCCGGGTGCATACCCCCGAGTCTCTGGTGGAAACAGTCAAGGAACGCTTCCCCTGGGGCAGGATCTGGAATCACCACCTCCATCTGCAGGATCCGCATGCCGGGCCCTGGGCCCTGGCGCAACGCCCCTGGGACTTTGCCCGGGCGCATCAGGCCGCCTACTGGGAACCGGACGCGGATCATCCCGATGCGAAACTGCACATGGCCGTCGGGGCGGTGGAGCGCGCGCTGGTCGCGCAGCTCGGGTCCACGGATCTCGCCCTGCTGCCGGTGGCGGTGCGGGCATTGGTCGCGGCCCTCTTGCCCCAGGCCTGCGGCGACGACGAAACGACCCATCAACGGCTGATCGACCTGGCGAATCTGGCCTATGATCATGCCGATCTGCGCGGCGTCGTCCGGATGCAGGCGGTGGCATGGACGCCAACTCCGGCAGAGCGGGAGGTCTGGGAAAGCCTGGTGGTCCGGCATCGGTTCGCGCGCTGCCAGTTCCTGGCCTTGTTCGAGGCGGCGGGGGAGCGCGCGCTGCTGCCATCGGCGCACCTGCTCTGGCTCAAGGCCGTGGACCGTCCCCTCTGGTACGCCGTCAACAGCCTGGGCCGGGGCCATCGCTGCCATGTGGAAGGCGCCGGCATTCTCGCGCATTACCGCGCGGAATGCGCGGCGGGCGTGCCCTTGCTGGACCCGCAGATCGACGCTGCCATCCATGGGCTGCGGGCGGCCTTGCAGGAGGTGCGCGAGTGAGCACCACCCCCCATCTGGAGACGCGCCAGGTCGCAGTGGACATCCGCCGCAACGGGGACCGGTTCCGCGATTTTCTCGTCCATCACGGCGGCAGCCTGATCCTGCTGATGCTGGCGGTGGCCTGTGCCAGCCCGCTGGGCGACGGCTGGGCGGATCTGATCTTCCCGGTGGGCGTGTTGTTCTTCCTGGTGGCCCGGTTTCATGTCCATCGCGCCGGCTGGCCGCTACGGGCCCCGTTCTTCGCCCATTGCCCCGATCCCAAGGATCTGGACCCCTATGGCCATCCGAAAGAGGCCGCGGGCATCTACTATATCGGCCAGGCTCGGGACGGATCCGGCGGAGTGTGGCTGACGGATCCCGATCTGCGCGCGCATCTCTATCCCGTGGGGGTTTCCGGCGCGGGCAAGACGCAGATGTTCCATGGCATGCTCTTCAATGCCCTGATGCAGGGTTCGGCCGCCACGAACATCGACGGCAAGGGAGAACTGACCACCTGGGAGAAGGATTACGCCATCGTCCGCCGCTTCGGCCGCGAAGATGATCTCCTGCTGGTCTCCTATGCCACCGGGGGTAAGGACGTGTTTGAGAAAACGCCCCGGCGGCGGATGTCCAACACCGACAATGCCATGGCGCTATGGGACTCCTCCTCGCTGACCGAGATGATGATGGCCCTGCAGGACCAGAACGAGGCGTCCGATCCCTACTGGATCGGGCGCTGCGAGAGTTTCATCCGCGCCATCATGCCGCCTTTGGTCTGGCGGCGGGAGGAGGGCATCGAGCCCCTGTCGCCCAAGGTGGTGCGCAAGTACCTGGACCTGACCACCCTCGAACAGCTGGCCCGCGATGCGCGCATGCCCCCGGACCTGATGGGCGGGGTGCTGACCTACCTCAGCACCTTGCCCGGCAGCTTCGATCCCCAGGCACCGGCCAAGGGGTCGGGCGACGCCGTGGATCCGGAAACGGCCCGCCAACAGCAGTTGCAGATGGCCTCCCGGGGTGAACAGCACAGCTACGTGGCCCAGCAGCTCGTGAACAGCCTGGGCCTGCTCGCCGACCAGTACGGCTATATCTCCGCTACTCCCTATCCGGAAGTGGACTGGCTGGACGTGGCCGTGCACCGGCGCATCGTGGTGGTCATCCTGCCGGCCCTGGGCAAGTCCGAAAAGGGCGCGGAAAGCCTGGGTCGCATCGTCATCGCCAACCTCAAGGGCATGATGGCGCGTATTCTCGGGAGCAAGACCGAGCGCCGGGTGGGCGAGCATCCCGAGCCGCGCATCACCAGGGCCGACCATCCCTACTACATCATCGAGGATGAAAAGCCCGCCTACATGGTGCCGGGAGAGGATGTGATCTTTCAGGAGGCGCGGTCACTGGGATTTTGCATGGCGCCGGGAGCGCAGAGTCACAAGCATATGCTGGACAAGCTCAAGACCGTGGCCGATGCCATCGCCGGGGCCGCGACCCGGACCAAGCTGTTTCTCGGTCTGGAGGATCCGGACACCCTGGATCTCGCGCGCCAGCTCACCGGCGAGGTCTGGCGGGGCGTGCCGGGCGGGTACCAGCCGGGCGCCCTGCAACCGGTGCAGGAAAATCGCACGACCTTGCAGAAAGACGCCTTTCTGGATCCCATGACCGTGAAGGCGCAGCGGGATGGGCAGGCCCTGCTCGTGGCCACGATCCAGACGCAACGTGGCGAGATCCAGCGCGGGGTCTGGATCAATACCTTCTACGTGCCGGACTTCGATGTCCTGGCGATCCACCTGAACCATCTGATGCCACTGCTTTCCATGGCGGATTACAGCCTGATCTCCGAGGGCGCACTGGCGCAAGACCACGAGGCCGGGCGCGCACCCAAACCGGCGCGTTTGTCCCGCGAATCGATCGTGAAGGCCGATGGCAGCGGAACGAATGTATCCAACGAGAAGATCCACAAGCAGTTGGCCTTGGAGTCTTCCGGCCTGCGAGTGATGGGAGAGTTACTGGGGATGCCGACGGATGCTCTGGTGGAGGAGGCATCGCTGCTAGCCGCTATAGAGCGGGTTCTGAAGGAGAAACTGGCCGGCGCACCGGTGCCCATGGACAACGAAGGGGAAGCGTTGCAGACTCAACTGCTGGCGGTTGCGCCGCAGGCCTCGCAGCGCCGCCAATGAATGGGGTGCCAACGCCGGCAATTGTTCGAGAACAGCGTCATGCTCAAGGGGGCCGGGCTGGCCCAGGCATCGTGATCCGTGTGGCTTGCTGAAGCGATTTGCACTATGATTTTTACATCATCCCATGCCCAGATAAGGAGGCATGACATGGCAACGGCAAGACAACTGGAACACGCCAAAGGCGATCTGTACGAGCAAGACTTCACTGCCTGGATCGAGGATCAGGCGCAGGCCTTGCGAGCGCGGCAGATCGGCGCCCTGGATTGGGACAATCTCCTGGAGGAACTTGAGAGTATGGGGCGCAGCGAAAAGAACGCATTGAAGAGCCGTCTGCGTGTGCTTCTAATGCACCTCATCAAATGGAAGTGGCAGCCAAAGAAGCGTTCCCAGAGTTGGCTGGAGACCATCATCGAGCAAAGGGCATCCATTGAGGAAATACTTGAGATGTCTCCCAGCTTGGGGACAACGACACTTCCCGATGCATTTTCTGGCGTGTGGGCCAAGGCCATCAGTCTGGCTGCTCTGGAGACAGGCTTGCCTCCCAGCACATTTTCTCCTACCTGTCCTTGGAGTATGGATGAGGTATTGCGAGAGGGCTGGATGCCAGAATGATGACGCGCATCCTTTTCTCTCATCCTAATCTCCTTAATTATACAGAGATTTCGGTATGTCTGTGCTGTTGCGCTCCGTCCAAGCTGCCCTGACAAGTCACTCCAACGCAGGAAAGGCTATCCTGGACATTCGCAAGCTGCGGAAATACACCCTGAACCCAGGCCACCTTGCTGGGGGATGCCGAGTGGCTGCGGGGTCTCTTTGCCGGTGTGAAATTCAGGGATGGATTACCGGCCAATGAAGCCTTGCCGGACGATCAACAGGAAGTCGCCTGATCTATGTCAGCAAATGCTCATACATCAAACTTAACCATAGCTTCTTCTTGAATGCAATGTTAGGTACATAGTTCGTTCCGCAACGTGTGAAGCTCTTCCAACAATGTCTCTGCTTCTTTTATAGTGGTCTGGTGCGATTCCGGAGTGACCGAAACCACCTTCTCCTTTCCAGAACGGGTGACGATTTCGACGCAAATACCGCCACCAGGGTTGATGGTAGGTGTTACATCCGTTCCATGTGCAAAAGCATTTCGATTTGCTTTGAAGTCTTCTACCTTTGTGAGCAGATATTTGAATTTCTGCGCTGCTGGTTGATTACTAAATTGTGGGAGCATGGCGCGGACGATCTCGATTTTGTCTTGAAACGTTAGGCCGTCACGATGCAATAGCAGTCGCTCAAAATCCACACGCCTTGCTGGCTGACAAAATTGCTTCGAAATGATATCCACCAACACATTCTCCATCCAGATGGCGTAGTGTGTCAGTTCACCAGTTACAATGGCGTCAAAGTCTTCTTTGCTAAGGTTGCGGTAGTTCATGTGCCTAATGTTTGAGGTAACCAGCCTCGCGCGGTTATAAGCGCGAGGCCCGGTTGACCGAGCGGTTATGAATCTCTGCGAGAGTCAGCGAACATGACGCGGTCAATGCTGAAATAGTCAAGAAAACAGGATAGAAAACCCCTCAATTCAACTGATGCAGTAGCGTGAGCGGAAAACGTACGCTGCATAGATAACTGCTCAAGTTCTTTCGCAATTGCGAATAACGACTTGGCTACTTCATTCTTAGAAAAGTACTCGCCAAGGATTATCGTGTTCAATGATGACAGTTGGTGTTCAATGCTAGATCGGACTTGCTTAGAGACCAATGTGCCATCAGTGGCATGCTGCTCAACAAGAGCCATGGCCACGTTGAGGACCTTTTTCATGCCGGCACTACCTTTCGATCCGTAGGTAAATCCATCTTTTATTAACGCGCTACGCTCTGTTTGTTCGAGAAAGGAAAGCTCCTTCAGCAGGAAATCGATTGCTATCGCGATGAACGAACAAATTAGATAGAAACACCGCAGCGCCACTTCACGCTGGGTCGGCGTTGTAATGGACTGTTCAGCGAAGAAGTGCGCATGGGATAACCACTCGTTACAGCTATCGAATGAAAGCCCCCGCGACAAAAGACTTTTGCAAAGGTGAACACGTCCTTTCCAGTCGCCATCAAGCTTCTCAAGGGCGTAATCCTCAATGATGGCGGTAAATTCTTCGTCGCTGAGACGTTGGATGGAATGCTCATCCGATTTTGTAAGCTTGCTCAGAAATGTACCGTCGAGCACCAGAATTCCAAGGTCTCGCCCAAAATTCTTTACTTCCTGACGACGCTCAGTGGTGGCGACGATAGCGGTCGTAGCCCTTGTAGCCTGCTTTAGGCCTTGCACCCAGAATATCCGCTCGATTGCCTTAGGAGTATTTTTGTTCTTGATGTCGACGATGGTGATCTCGCGAGCGACAGACGATGACCGTCCGTAGAGCCAAAGGTCTATATCGGTGATATCAAATCCCTCATAGATGAACGGAACACCTCTGACGACATAGTAGCCAGCCCTTAGAAAGTAGTTCCTAAGAGCTTCCTCCATCGCATGGCCCTTGTTTGTTGTCGTCGGCTTTACCATCAGAATCCACCTCCAGTTCGCAATACAGACAACATATCGTTAGTTGCTTTCGGGCTAGCCTTGGTCTGAGCCCTCCTAATTCGCTCCCTGTTGTGCTCTGGCCCATTGAATCGAGTTACAGCCGCACTCGGTAAAGAGGTTAAAGAATGCTCGCTCACATCGCCTTGCTGAATGGCTTGAAGGGCGAGTTCTCCAACCTCTGTCTTGAGCAACCTAAGCATCGGTCCCGTTCTTCCTTTCTTGGTGCCAGCGCTAACCTCAACAACACCTTTAAGCTCAAGAACCTTGTAATCCTCTGCAATTGCACGGACAGGGCCTATCCGCTCACCTCTCACAAGTGCGCTAAGTAGAGCATCCACCATCTGGATCTGACCACGTTCGTACGAGCTTTTTGTTATACCGTAAGTGACCGAACTGACAAATGCCTTTGCCAAGTCAAACGCATCGTCAACCATCGAGTTGCTGTACTTTGAGAATGCAGATGGGAGGGTTAAGAATCCCACCTCTTCTGTTGAATTGCTCACGATACTGATGTCGAATAGACCAATTGCGGTGACTTTAGTGAACAGTGCTTCCCCCATTTGCTTCCTTGCCGCGTCAACTAGAACGCACGCACTCTTCCTTAATGTGTCAGTAAGTGCGTTCAGCTTAAGTTGCTCTGCTGAGGATAAGGAATCAAGAACGGCTTTGATCTTCTTGGTAGACGCTCTTCTGAACAGATTTCCGTTGAACAGTAGCCTTTCTTTTTCCCCTAGCCTTTCAACGTCAACAAAACCAATTTCCTCGGCATCATAAATCGCTTGGTCAATATCGCCTTGCGGAAGGTGATATATATCGGCAAGTTCTTCCGCTATTTCAGTTTCATTGACTGGTTCGATAGATGCACGTTCTGCAAGATCGAGAGCCGCCAGTTCTTTCTTGGCCGGAGCCAACGAATCAAAAAGGTCCGCGGTATGTTGAAGTGCTGAGGAGGTAGTAACGCCAAGAACAGCAACGCCACTTGCCGTTGAGTCGATCAACTGTTTGCTGTTTAGAACGTCCAGTAGTTTTGGCAATTCAAACGTTGTATTGATATTGGCGGCTTGTGCCAAAGTCCTCAGTCTTTGGCTGGTTATCACCATTTCCTTGTTGGAGGAAATTGCGGACAACAGTATCCCGGCCTTTCCTGCAAGGAATATCTTTTCGTAACCCAGCTGATTCGTCACTCCCTGCAACTTGTTGGTGTGATGAATGAGCCACGAGCCTTTGGTTTTCTTATCCATGCTTCCTCTCAGTGCATGAGTTGAAGTGACGCACTTCAATCTGGACGGAAAGGTCCGCTGCTGCTTAGCGACCATTCATCAGACGAACCAAGCCGCTTACGAGGCTAGCGCCACCCATCCTACTATTGCGGTTGCGGCTTCAAATCCAATTGAGAAATCGCCGTACCCGCTCTTTTATGTAGGGTACCGCCTCCAAGGGCGTCCTGTGATCAGGAACATCGACTCTTTGGGTGCCATCGCGCCAAGCCGTGACGTGCGCTGTGATGGTCTGCTCCGCGTGATTGACATCGTCTATAATCGACGGCAGATGGGCCGCGAGCGCGTGCAGACTCTTCTGAAAATCTGAGAGCAGACGATGTTGATCGGCTTCCAGTCGTTCGGCGTCTTGTTCCGGCGCAGTGACCATCAGGTGCTCCGGCCCTGAGTTGCTGGGCTCTGACAGATTGAAAACTGTCCCCAGGTGTGGCGCTGCTCCGTCACGGTGCGTCAAGGGCCCGCCGAGAGCGAAGCGCTCTCTCAAGGTGGCAATGACCGAGGTATGGTCAAACGGGTATGGTGGTCCTTGGTGGGGGACGACGTCGGATACCCTCAGCACGGTGCCGGCCTGAATATAGGGGGATACCAGCACCGCCGGGACGCGGACACCATAACGATTGAAGGTGAAGCCCTCATGGGACGGTTCGCCGTCGGGTGAGATGGCAAGTGGTGGGGGCATGTGATCGTAGCATCCCCCATGCTCGTCGAAGGTGATGATGAGGAGCGTTTTCTCCCAATAGGGTGAGGCTCGGAGCGTGTTGTACACATCGGCGATGAGCCGTTCCCCAAACGTAATATCGTGCGGTGGGTGCATGTCGCTTGGGAAATCGGCATCTGGAAAATAGCGCGGCTCGATGAAGGTGTACGACGGCAGAGTCCCGCCTGCGATATCCTCGGCAAACCGCTCATAGAAATAGAACTGATCACGGTAAGGCCAGAGGTCTGTTAGAGCCAGACATTGCGGCATGTCGTGAAAATAGACCTTCCAACCATTGGCGATGTCGTGTTGGTTAAACCGTGTAAAGATGGTGGGCATCTCGTGGGGCCGGAATAGCCGGTTGTTGGCATAGTGGCCGGCCGTACCGGTATGGAGAAAAAACCGATTGGGCCACGTCTGACAAGGGGCGGAGGCGAACCACTGATCTGATATGGCAAAGGCGTTTGCCAGTTCACTCAGCACCGGCACCTGATCAGGAGTAAAATAATGCATCGGCGCCTGTGGCGACCGCGGCGTTCTGCCCTGGCTTACATAGTTATCCACAAAGCCGCTCATGGGTGGCACCTGCAGTCCGGCTGTGCCCCCAAAGCCAAAAAGTTGGACATTCATGTCATCCCAGGTCTCACCGGGATCGGGCGTAGGGATCGACAAGGTTGCGGGATCCATGCCTGGGTTATTCCATACCCCAATGGATTGTTCGGCACTCCTGATATTGAGCAGGTTGGACTCTTGTCCCGACAGCCCATGAAAAGCCGGGGACGCAGGATGGAGTTGGCCCAGTAGGCAATCGAATGAGCGGTTCTCCAACATCAACACAATGATGTGTTCGATGTGTTCATCTAATACGGCCATGGCGGGTTTCCTCGGGACAAGCGGACACCCCCACAATATAGATGCCAGTGTCATATCACAACAACAGTTTTTGGGGCTTCGCACCTTGGCGGAACGACAAAAATTACAGTCGCAACAGACTTCAACATGATAGAAATGGCCATAGATCACTTATGGCCGTAGGTGCAGGGGGCTTTTATGGGCTGGCGAAACGCTTCTGGATAAGCTCCCGCGCATCAATCTGTGGATCGGCATCCCGACGCCGCGGGCTGTTTTGCGCTGCCCCCTGCCGCCGACGAACCTTGCAAAAAAGGCAGCTCGCAGGCTGCCCAATGGTCGGCGTCTATCCGGGAAATGGATTCAGTGCCGCATGCCTGGTGCTGGGTGGTAGCTCGGCGGTAGAGCGGAGGGAGCCGCAGGCGCTTCGGCGGGTGCCGGCTTGGGCGCGGTTCCCACTTCCTGCTTGACGAGCACTGCCTGCTCCAGACCGATAATCCCCAGCCATTGCCCAAGGCGCCGTAATCCGCTTTTCACGCGATCCCAAAGCGACCCGCCCGATTCCGGATCAGGTAGCTTCCGGATGGATTCCTCGACACCCCGCAGGCGATGTCTGGTGATGGATTCCCAGGAGCTCCGCTCGGCCTCCGGGAGGTGATGAGCCTGAGTTTGTATGGCATCTACATGCCGCTCTATTTTCAGCGCATGTTCCTGCAACCGCTGGAGTCCTTTCCGCAGGTCCGGCGTCTTCTGCAGAAGCGCGGCGATGGCGGTCTTTTGCTGATCGGTCGCATTTTCCAGTCCGTCCGGGCTCATCTTGCGCACCACGTCCATCATGGGGTGCAGGGAGAGTTTCCATCCTTCTGTTTTCAAATCGGCTAGGTGCACATGTAGGGAACTGAATGCCTCGTGCGCCTTGTCGGCCTGGCTGGCCTGTTCCTTGGCGCCCTCCGCGGCCTGGTGATCCGCTTTCGTAGGAATCAGCCGCTGGGCGATCTGGGCAAGGAGTCCCGGGGCGCGCATCACGACGGTCTGGGCTTGCACCTGGGCGCGGGGCTGCTGCTGCCCGGGGGCCTGACCGCTCCCGGTTGGTGATGCGGCGGGGCGGTTATTCTGGGTCGTAGGGGCGGGACCGGGCGGCGGCGTTGGCGATGGATCCCCGGCATCCTTGGCGAGGGCTTCCGGCAGGGGTTTGTTCGGTGCCTCTTCGGGCAAGGGACGCGGATCGACCATATCTTGCAGCGCCTTTTCCTCCGCATCCCGCTGTGCAGCCAATACGGCGGCCTGTTGATTGTCGGGGAGGTCCAGCGGCGGGGCCGAAGAGGTATGGGGCTCTTCGGCCGCTTGGGCCTGTTGCAGGCTTTCCCACTCGGCCTCACTCATTGCACGAGGCATATTGTCCTGTGCCTCCGTGGAAAGCTGGGCATTCGTCGGCGCCGAAGCTTTCTCCGGGCCTGGCGTCTCTATGGCGGGTATCAGATTCAAACCGAGCATGCTGGCCTCATAGGCGCGCGTCGTATCCAACCAGCGCGCGAAGTCGCCCCGCTGGTAATCATTGTCACCGCGGAACTGGAATACGCTACCTTCCCCGCCCGGGGTAATACCGTCCTGTCGTTCCCGGCGCAGTACCGCGACGCTCTCCACCAGCGCGGGGTCCAGACGCTCCAGTCGCCCCTGGGTCATGGCATGTTCCAGGGCAAGCGCCTGTTCGGCAAAAAGCGCCGTCTCCGGCGCGATCTCCGTGGTGCGGTGCGGCTGGATATCGCGCAGATCCGCGAACTGATCCGCATGCGATATGGATCCGGCCAGGGCGGCGTATCGCGTGACCAGGGCGTTGTCAGCAACGTGTTCCGGTTGCTGGTCCCACGCGTTCAACCGGTTCAACACCGACCCCGGCCACCAGGCATCGGGGCTGGCCGCGAAGAGTTTCTGGGTCGCTTCGTCCTGCCGTTCCGCACTGGTTAGTTGCGGCCAGAGCGATAACGCCTCCCGCCAGGCGGGTAGGTGTTCCAGGCGATCGAGATAGACCGGTGGTTCCCGGCCGGTGAGGTCTTTGGCGTGCTGCCGCAGTTGATCCAGGACTTGGCTCATCGGAGTCTCCATCAGAAAGGGATCTGACAAGGGTAATAGGGCCTCACATCCCATGCGCCCCGTCGGACATGCCTGGTTTCGTTCGTTCCCCCGTGGCGGCCCTATAACCTCTGCAAGACATTCCGTTCGCAGGAGGTAATGAACATGAAACGATTCGCTCCCCGCAAGGGGATGCACCCCTGCAAGGGGCTCGCGCCCGGCAAAGGGCTTGCGCCCTGCAAGGGGATGGTGTTGGTTTTTGCGCTCGCGATGGGTCCCGCGACCGCACAGGCCGCGATCATGACGGGGAGCGGACTGATCACCGGAACCGCCCTGTCCGGACTCGCCGGCCAACCAGGTTTCATCCGCATCGGCCCCAGCCTGCCGATGCATGCGCCCGCGCAGGGCACGGGATCCACCCAAGGATCGCACCCTGCCAAGGGCCCGTCCCCTGCCAAGGGCTACACCGGCGGATTGCCCGTCTTCCATGATGACTACTGTGAGCAGTATGGCTGCTGATCCGGAGGAAGCGATGCATCCCGACATGCCGGACGATGATGGTCCCGCCGCACTGGCGGATTCCCTTTCCACGCTGCAATCCCCGCCGGATGACCGGCGCGGGGACTTCAAGACCCTAGCGGCCTACGCCCCGGTCGATGTGGCTTTGTCCTTTCAGCGGCATTGGCGGCTGGCGCGCGCCGTGCCGACGGGGGGGAGCGCGGCGGCACGCGAGGTGGCTAAGTCCGAAGGGGACGCCCTGTTGATCCTGCAGCAAGTCGAGCAGATGCGGCAACCGGAGATCACCCGGATGATCGAGAAGGCGTTGCAACTGCAACCGGAGGCGGGGGCATGAAGCGCCGCGGACTCCAGTGGTACTGGATATTGCCGCTGGCGGCTTTGCTCACCATGCCCGATGCCCTGGCGTGTGACTGTGCAAATTGCCAGGCCGCGCAGGCGGCGGCGATGCAGCAAGCCCTGACCCAGATCGATGCGCAAAAACCCATCCCGGCCAACAGCGTGACGCATGTCTATAAGAATGTCGCCTGCGAAAACCAGCTCGGCAACTACGGGACGATGCTCGGCTATCTCGACCAGTTGCTGGGCGACGTGAACGGTGGCAGCCAGGTCGTTCAGCTCCTGCAAACGCTGTTCGGTTCCGCTCAGAGCGCGTGTGGCGGCGCGGGCGGCACCGTCGGCATCAATGCCACCGCTGTGCAATGGACAGCGCTCACGAACCCGTCCGCAGTCCAGACTGCCATCAACGATGCCCAGGGAGGCGCCGGCAATGCGAATTTCCAGAATCTCTTCCAATAAGGCCCTCCTGGCGGCAGCGGTGGCCCTTGCGCTGGGAACCCCCCTGGCCTGGGCCGGAACGCCGGGAGCGGTAACGGGGAATCCCGTGCCCGACAGCGGGGCCAGTTTTGGCAACTGGGGCGGGAGCATCACCTACCTGGGCAATCCGCCGTATTCCCGGTACATCCCCTCCACGTCGGGGGTCTCTGGCCAGGTGCAGTGCTACCCCGTCGGGGAAGGCGGCGGCTGCACCAACATCTTCACGGGCGGCGGCGGCTTCGCCTCCCAACAGAACATCCAGGCCCTGGGGCACCAGATCCGCGCCGACATCTCCTGGCTGGGCTATACCCTGTCCCGCAACATCCGCAACGCCAGTACCGCCCAGGCCATGGCCAAGGAACAGGCGAACAGCCAGATGCCCACGAATGTCCCGTGCTCGGGCAGTTCGGCGCAGAGCCTGTCGTCTTCGGTGGCCGGTGCGAACGGGGCCTTTGGCGATGGCAATCCCATTTCCGGCGCGCAGTCCGTGGCGCAATCCGCGGCGGCGGGCCTGACGGTGTTGCACGCCACCGCCGGTCCGGACAAGTCCTGGAATCTCCACAACCTGTATTTTTGCAGCCAGGTCGAGGCAGGGGAGGGGATCTGCGACCAGCCGACCATGGTGGATCCCAACGCGGACATCGCCGGAACCACGCTGCTCGGCACCCACGGACTGCAGGCACCGCAGAATCCCAAAACGGATGCCATCGCCCGGGCGGCGCTCATTCACAATCTGACCGACACCCTGCCGGTCCGGGTGCTGAACAAGAACACCTACCAGACACCGGCCGGCAAGGCTGCGGTGGGCATGAAGCTGTCCTATGCCGCGCGCATGAGCCTGGCGCAGACCACGTTGCGCCAGATCGCCGCGCTGCACACGCCGATTCACGGCCTGGGGCAATCCCTGGATCGATCGCTGCAGCACCTGGGCGTCCAGCTCCCCAAGAATGCCTCCCTCGATCAGGTCTTTGCCTATGAGTACCGGGGAGAAGTGGGCAATCCGCAATGGTATCTCGACATCGCCAAGCTCTCGGGTACCGCCCTGCAGCGTGAGATCGTCCTGCTGCTCGCGCAGAACCTGCAATACCAGTACATCGCCTTTCAGGAGCGTACCCAGCTCGCCGCGCTGGAGGCCGCACAACTGGCCCAGCAGACCGAGGTCGAATATCGCCCCGTGGTGAACACCATGAACCGCATCACCGCCAACAACGGCGGCAATTCCTAAAGGAGTCCCCGCATGCATGCAATCGCCCGGGTTCCCGTTTTTGCGGTTGGCGTGGCCGGGGTCGTGCTGATGGCCCTGATCATCGAGGCCGTGCTGGCAGTCTCGTGCTGGCAAGCCATGCACACCCATAAAAAGTGACCCTCAGCAAACGGAGATTGGATATGAAAAAGTGGGTATGGATCACGGGCATCACAGGCGCCGCGGTTGCGGTGATCGCGGGCGCGGTAGCGCTCTGGCCCGGCCAACGGCAGAAGGAAGAAGCCGTCCCGCCGTCGGCCATCACGGCGCCGGCATCGAGGGTGCCCGCCGGGCTTCTGCCCATCCCGAAAATCCTCAGTGATCGGACCATCATCGATTTTGCCGAGAACAGCATCAGCAACACGGCGCTGGAGATCGGCGGGCCCTTCGGCTGGCACGCGATGCAGCGGTCCGTGCGGCGGGATTTCACGCCGCAGGCGTATCAACGGTACCGCGCGTTTTTACGGGATGCCCAGGTCAGCAACCGCCCGCACAGCCTGAAGATCGGCGCTTCGTTGCCGTTCGACGCGCTGGCGACGGTACGGCGGAAGCCGTACTACTGGCAGGTGAGCTTTCCCCTGCAGGTGACGGTCGGCCGCGGCGTGACCGGAAGTTTCGTCACGCACACCTACGGGACCACGGTTCGCGTCGTGTGGCGCAAGATGCCGCCCGGGTCCGGGTCGAGCATCGGCGACAACGGCTATCCGGCCGCCCTGGCCATCGGCTCTTTTGCCCTATCTCCCCATCTCATCCTGCCGACCGCTGGAGGACCATCATGAACGAGAACGACCCGCGGGACACCCCGTCGAGAGAGGCGATGCCCGGCGAGTCCGGCCCGGAAGACCTGATCGAGGAGGCCATCCTGCCGACGGGAGGCATTCTGCATCTGGGCTGGGCGCTGGATCTGCTGCTGGGTTCGGGAGCGGCCGCCGGGCCATCACCGGAGCCGGCCACGGATCCGGCGCTCGGTCTGGGCCCTGCACCGGCCCCCGCGCCCACGGCGGAGTCCCCCGTGTATGGGGCGGTCCATGGGCAGCGGCCGCGAGGACAATGAAGCATGAAATGGCCGGACAAACGTTCGCGCTGGTTTCCGGGATTACTGCTGGTCGGCCTGATCGGCCTCTCCGGACCCACCCAGGCCGCGAGCCTGTATTGGGCGCCGCCCTCCACGGACCTGTTCATGAACACCCTGTCCTGGATTCTCGGGCCGATCGTCCATGACGCCACCGGCATCGGCAACGGCACCACCACCCCGGTGTCGGTCCTGTTGGGCTGGTTCAACCAGATCGTCCTGTTCTTCGCCGGCTTCTGGGTGGCTTATGTGATCTTTGTCGGCATCCTCAAGACCGCGCACGAAGGGCAGTGGATGGGCAAACGCTGGTCCGCCCTGTGGATCTCGTTCCGCATGGCCCTCGCGGTGGCGATGATCCTGCCGGCCTTCAACGGCGGCTATTCGGCGGTGCAGGGCATCATGATCTGGCTGGAGGGCAACGCGGTGGGGGTCGCCGACAATGCCTGGAGTCTGTCGGCCAAATACATCGTCCAGGATCCCATCGGCGGGGTCGTGGTCAGTCCATCCCATGTCCGGAACCTGGCGGTGGGCATCATGACGGCGGAAAGCTGCGCAGCTGCCGTCAACTACAATATCCGGACGAATGCTCTGTTGGGTGTCGCGGCGTTTGCGACCGGGAACGGCGGCGGTGTCGAACAGCAGACGCGCGCGAATTTCGTCGCGGATGCCGGCACCGATGTCTGGAACTCCCTGAGCAACATCGCGGACGCCGTTGGCTATGGCCAGACCGCGCATCCCTGGGCAACGGCCTACACCTCCCAGATCTGGACTCTGCCGTCCATGACCATCGCCAGCGCGCTCGATGCGCCCTTTGCGGATGTCTGCGGATCGGTGACCTACGCGTCGGGCGCCAGCGGGAACAGCACCCACGCCCAGATCGACAATGCCATTTACCGGATCAACGCCCAGCTCGTCCCGCAACTGGCCAGCAAGCTGAATCCGGTGGCGCAAGCGATCGTGATGGGCGGCACGCCTTCGGTGCCGGCGTATGACAGCGCCCTGGACAGTTACGCCAACTCCCTGGTGAGCGAAGGCGTGCAGGAGATCGATGCCATCGAAAAGCCCGTGGAGCAGGGATTTCTCGCCAAGGTGAACAGCCAGGGCTTTGCCACCGCCGGAGAGTGGTGGTGGCGGATGATGAAACTCAACGAAGTGGCCCAGAACGCCATCAACAACACCGGAACCTACAATACGCTCGGGGGACCGGGAGAGCTGGGGGGATTGCTCTTCGACGGGCGCTATCACAGCTCCCAGGTGCGGCTCATCCATTTCATCATGGACAACGGCGACAGTTATCTGGCACCCCGGAACACGGGGACCGCGGGCATGGGCGCCATGCACACGCCCGGCAGCTTGAGCGGTGTCGCGACCTATCTGGACTACCGCATCGCCCAGTCGCTCACCTGGGCGGCGAAGGAGCCGCGCAACGTCAATCCGCTGGTCGGTATCCAGAATGAAGGCTATCTGCTGGAAGCCGCAGGCGAAGAGGCGTTTTCCATGGCGATCGCGGGAGACGGCGCGAAAGGCGCGGAGGAGGGTTCCGAGAGCGGCATCACCGGCGACGTTCCGCTGGTGAGCCAGGTTGCCGGGGCCGCGGCCAAGATGGCCAAGCCGATACTCAATCTCCTGCAGACCCTCGCGGAGGTGCTGTTCGCCCTGGGCGTTTTCCTCTCGGTATGGATCCCGCTCATTCCGTTCTTCATCTGGATCACGGCCATCATCAGTCTGTTGATCCTGTTTGTGGAGGCCGTCTTCGCGGCACCCTTGTGGGCGGCGTTCCATGCCAGTCCGGAAGGGCACGAGGTCGTGGGCATGGGCGCCCGGGGCTGGATGATGCTGAATACGGTGGTCCTGACGCCGGTGTTGATGGTCATCGGCCTGATGATCGGGACGGGGATCCTGTATGGGGCCTCCTGGCTGCTCAACAAGACCATCGGCGGGGCGGTGCTCTCGACCTTCGTCAATGGCTCGGGCGGTTTCATGGGCCTGTTTGACGCCATCGGGGAGGTTATACTATATATTGTGTTATTGGTGGTGATCACCACCATGTCCTTCGGCCTCATTCACGAACTGCCGGCCTGGATTCTGGCCTGGATCGGCGGAGCGGGCGGCGATCGGGGCGGGAAGAAGGGCACCCAGGACACACACGGCGGTGGCGAGAAAACGAAAGGGAACATCCAGCAACAGTTCCGGCCCCGACGGAAGCCGTCCCAGACGGGCGGGCAATAGACCGGATCGGGACATGGCACGGGATCGGAGGAGGGGCGGACATGATACAATGGATACTGCGCAACAACCCATGGATATTATGGGTGGCGGGCGCGCTGCTGTTTCTCAGGTGGCTGACGTTCCCTGTCCCGCATCCCGCGTCCAAGAGTCTGCTTCTTTTGGGGGCGCTGAGCTGGCTCGTTGCCAAGCTCTGGCATCGGGTGGCTTGGGGGCGCTTCGCGCCAGCGCCGATGGCCGCAATGATATCTCTGTTCTGCCTTGCCTGGTTGCTGATCGCGGTGGCCTTCCCGGCGTTGGGCGGAGGCCTATCCTGACGCATCTGCCGCTTTCCACCCAGAACGAGATGGCCGGTTTGATCCCGCAATGGTTCGTTGGGCATTAGCAGCAGTGGGGGCGGTTGAGTGATGCGCCGATTCCCGGGCTTTCCTTCCGTAGAGTACACGCTCATCCATCAGCGTCGGCTTTATCCGGAAGTTCACGCATGGGATTATGCCGTGATGCGGGAGGAAAAGCTGCGGCATGTCCGCAGTTGGAAGAAATTTGCCAAATGGGGATTTATCCTGCCTATCCCTTTGAGTATTCTGGTTATCCCTGCCTTGGGTCTGCTGCTTTTCGGCATGTGGTGGTGGTTCTGCGATAGCTTGGAAACCATTTATGGCGAGGTATCTGCGCGGTATTGTGAGGAAAGGAGCAAGATGACATGTTGTCCAAAATAGGTGAAATGTGGTTGAGCTATAGTTTCTGGCTGTCGGATTCCTATTTGCGCTTGTTGGATAAACTACCAGGAAACATGGACTTGATCGCGAGCCTTGCCATAGCTGTGGGGATCGGAGAAACCATCCACCTCTCGCCAGCTTGGATATCCATATCTCTTTTTGTATTCTTCGTAGTTCCTTTTGGCACCTGCCTTGTTGCAACCATAGTAGCCGAGTTTGCGGCCATAATGGTGGAGCACAGGTCGTGATGAGAAGATCAGGGCGGAGGGAAAAGTTAGCCTTATAGGATGGACTGCGCGGAATTAGAGAAAACATTCCTATCGGATATCAACCGAGTTGCCGAAACTTTCATCAACGCTTTCGGCCTATCGTTTAGCCGTGATGAGGTTCACTTGGCCGATCCCCTGGCGCGATGGCTGGACTTCAGTTGTCGCTATATTGAGCCAAAGCAAAGGCGGTTCATTGCTTCGCGCGATCTGGAAAGCAAGGAAGCGCGCCTCCCCGTAATCCTACAAAATGGCCTATCGATGTTCAGAAGTAAGGTTGAAACCGGAGACGATATAAACCCCTTCCAGAGCAAAGGTCTGTATGCTAATGACGTGAGCTCGGAAAAACGCCAGGGAAGGACCGATTTGCTGTTTGCCGACTGGTCAATTCATCACTTCCATCTGACCGATGTGCCAGTGCAGCCTGGGACGACCGTTTCAGATAGATCCGACTTCCTGTTGTTTGGGGTGGTCTTTAGCGATGCGGTTCTGGCAATTGACGCGCGCGAGCACCCCAAAGGGGCTGGGTTCGCGGATCGTGAATTGCTGGAGATAGCGATACGGAACTGGCCGGCATTATTCCAGCAATATGGCCTGCCGGGTGCATTGGCATTGGCTCAGAGCTATAGCAATGAGGAGCTTCACCAGCTTCGCAAGGCGGGTGTCACTGTCCTTCAAGAGATTGCTGGTCGCGTATACATGCCGCCGGGGTTGGGTGTAACTACCGCTTCCACGCCGACCCATCTAAGTCTCAAAACTAACGAGATACGGCGCGGGGTAAAGCCGGTCGCAAAGTTCTTTCAGAAAGAGGACAACGGGCTATCAATAATCTGCCGGAATAGCACTGGACAAGACCCTGATTTCCATATAGTTATTACTCCGAAAGGGCTTGCCGTGTATGAACCGAATATCGATCAAGCACAGCTAATTGAACCACTTGGGGTCGCATGGGCTGGCACTGTAGCACCGGCTTGGGCAATCGCGCGACTGAGTGACAGTGCTGCTGGCCCCGGTGGTTAGACCGCAGAAAATGGCCCTCACTTTCATCAAAAAACATCTTGCCGGTATCGGCTCGGCGATTGCCGTGCTAATTAGCCTGGTCTCCGCGTTTTTTGCCTACCAGGCCAACCAGTTGACTGATGCCGGGAGTTACAAGGAATTTTGGACTACGGTTCGAATAAGCGCCACGAAAGAAAGAGAACTGAATGTGTCACTTTATACGCAGCTCCAAGCCTATATCGGAAAATTAGTCATAGCACGACGATCGTTGCAGGGTCCGCTGGATACCAAGGCCGAATGCGACCAGTTTATCAACGGAATCCAGGCGCTCAGAGGTGGCCGGAGATTGATACAAAATTCTTATCAACAATATTACTGGTATACCTATACCGAGCTAGCCGAGAACCGGAATGCAAAGACCCTTTCAATAAACGGTTGGGATCGTTTCACGGCTAACCGGGCCCCAATAGGTCATTGGGTAGATGGGATGGAATTGGCAATAGAAAGTTCCTCATTCTCTATCGCGTATGATGGCTGGTTGTGCGGTAATAAAGGGCTTCCAGCCAAGCAACGCACTAATTCCATTAAACTGATCAACAGCGACTTTAACAGTCTGATAAAGTACGAGACACAATTCGAATTATATAACCAGCCTGTCCTCAGCGCTTATACTGACCTAAAAGAGGCAAATGAGTAGTTTGCCTGGTTTGGCGTGTTCCGGGCATAAGACGGGCGTGGCGGAGTATAAGCGAGGAGAGATTTCCAAGTTTCGGGGTTCCGGCAGCGGCGACGTTGCAGACAGGAGTAAGTGCCGGAAGTAGCAAAAAATCGGGTTCTTACTTTGCGCCGACCGCGGAGTTCTATTTCGAGTATCTCTTTGACGAAAGAGGAAGATGCTTAGCACTTCCTGCCACAGCAGATATGGCCGGCGTATCGGGTGCAACTGCCACATGTTGGTAGCTTTCCGGGTGGGCCAAGTAGTACATTAAGCCCAATGTGGGATCTTTGATAATGTTCCAGTCTTGCAATGCTCGCATGACCAGGATTTCGCTCGGTTTAGCAGAGCCAGCAAGACCATCAATATGGTTGACGGTACTCATTCGCGCTGCTGAACCGCTGTGGGAGATGCTCATTCAGTATCTCAAAGGCCACACCTTATTGGTGCCGTGGATGGAATGCAGGTGAGACATGTTGGTGATTCGGTATTCCGGTGATGTCTGGAACTTGACTAATCTCGTAATCCAGACTGGTATCCTTTTGCTGCGACCGGCTCATGGCGCCAATGATCTTTTTGATCGCATCGAAACCCTGCACCTCCGGTTCCATGCCGAGTTCCGCCAGGTCGTTTTCGATGTCCGGACGGGCAAAGACCACGGCGGTGGTGTGCCGCATGCGGGACAGGTCCACATAGGCTTTCTCGCGGCTCTCCATGCTGCCATCGGCGAAGACCACGACGTGATCGGCGGTGGTGCCCTGATTGCGGTGGGTGGTGCCGGCGTAGGCGTACTCGATCTGCGCGTAGCCCGCCCCTGGTGATATCTGCCGCTCCGTCCGGCCCTCCGGGACGGACTGCCCGGGAATGATGGTGATCTCGCTGCCGTCGTCCTTGCGGATGGTGATCTCCGGGCCATGAAAGCCCTCGCTGAGCGCGGTGACGGTCCCCGCCTCGTTGTTGAGGATCCCGGCATGGTTCCGGTTGGCCCGGAAGACCAGACGCTCGCCCAGGGCGATCTCGCGCTGGCCGAGGCTCTTGCCCTGGCGGTCGCGCACGGTGATGGTGACGGCTGGGCGGTCATCGAGCAGGCCCCGGCTCTTCAACGCGTGGCGGGCGAGTGCATTGAGGGTTTCGGTGGCGGCGTTGGTGGCCGCCAGCAGCAAAGCCTCCTGCGGCTGTTCGGCATCGTAGAGATTCACCCATCGCCCGACGGCCATGGCCGCCGCCTCTGGCCAGCCGTCGGCGATTTCGATGAGGCCATGGCGATCGAGGATTTCCAGCGCCTTTGCCGCATCGCCCTGACGGGTGAGCGCCACGACTTTCTTCATGTCCTCCGCTTTTTCTCCCCGCTGTCGCAGGTTTTCTTTCAGGTAGGCCACGGCATCCGGGCCTGTTTTTTGGAGCGCCCGGAATGCTCCGCCGGCGTCGATGGCCTGGAGCTGGGCGATGTCGCCGACCAGGACCAGCTTGGCGCCGGATGCCCGCACCTGGGCGAGGAGTTCCTGCATCATGCGGGAACCGACCATGCCGGCCTCGTCGATGACGATCACGTCCCTGGCGTTCAAGGTGCGCGTAGGCGGGATCGGTTCCCCGGTGACCGGATCCTCGCCCGGCTTCAGGGAAAGCAGGAGGGCCGCCAGAGACTGGCTGTCGATATTGGCGCCATGGAAAAGTCCATGCGCCGCTTTTTTGGCGATGGCGGCGCCATGCACCCGAAACCCCGCGGCCTCCCAGGCCCGGCGCGCGGCGTCGAGCATGGTGGTCTTGCCGGCGCCGGCGTGGCCCTGGATCATTTGCAGGGCGCCGATCCGGTGGGTGATATGCCAGATAGCCCGGCGTTGTTCCTCCGATAGGGAGAAGCCTTTTTGCTCCGCTTCCCGGTCGGCCTCCTCGATGGCGCGCCGCACCGTGGCGCCGTCCACCAGGTGCCAGTCCACGGCGGCCAATGCCTGGGCATCGGTGACCATCTGTTGCTCGATGGACTGCATCTCCCGGGTCGTAAAACGGGCCGGTCCAAAAGCTTGCAGGGGGACGATCTCGGTATCCCGCCGGAGCTGCGCCACTTCGGCGCGGATCTCGTCGTAGCCCATGCCGCAGGCCTGTGCCGCGACGGCCACCCGGTGCCAGATGTGCCGCTCTTCGAAGGTCGAATCATGGGCGGTGAGATCCCGCAATACCGCGGCTCGGTCATAGGAAGCGGCGAGCAAGCCCTGGCGCAATGCCTGCACGGTTTCCGCGCTCAGGCCATAATGGGCGGCACGCTCCCGCCAGTCGGCGGCGAGGATGGCCCGGTCGATCACTTCCTTGCGCCGGCGCGTATCGAGGGTGGCCAACGCGGCGGCTTCGGCGTTGCTGCGCCCGCGCTCCAACAGAAGTGTCTCGATCTGCTGGCGTCGCCGGGAAAATTCCCTTTCCGCATCCTCGGAAACCCCCAGGATACGAAAGCTGTCCCCATCCCGCTCGATACCGAAGCCCATCTCCTGGAGCCGTTGTGCGAGGACGGCTCGGTAGAGGGCGCCCAGGGCCATCTTGTGGCGGTAGATCTCCCAGGATTCGATGGCACCCCAGGTCCCGTCCAGCCGCTGCGCCAGGTTCATGAGCAGGGCATGGGAGTGGATCTGCGGATCCTGCTCGCGGCTGCTGGCATGGCGGTAGACGCCGGTGATCAGGTGCGCGAGTTCGCGTTCCTCGCCGGCGTGTCCGCGGCGGGCGACCGGCAGATGCGTCTCGATGTGCCGCAATGCCTGTGCGACGGCCGCATCATGGGCGGTGGCGATGGCCTCGCGGAGATCCCGATCGGCTACCGCCCAGACGATCGATACGCTCTTGGGTGCGGAAAAAGTCAGGTCGTAGCCATAGCGGCGCTGCGGGCCGGCCTTGTCCACCAGCGCCCGACCATCATCGGGATGAAGGCCCTGCAGGAGGCGAGTCATGGTCTCGCGTTCCACGGCTTGGCCAGCCAGACCAATGGCTTCCGCTCCAGCCCCGACCCAGATGCTGGGTGTGCCGCCGTTGCTCTGGCTGTAATAGTCTTCGATGGCGCCGGTGCCGTTCGCCGGACGGCTCTGCTGCTCGGGCCGCTGCTCCGGTTGTTCGTCGGGGTAGTCCGCGACCTGGGCGACGTGTTCGGCGGTGGAGCCTTTTTTGGCGTGAATGGAGAGCATGGATAATCCCTGAAAGCCACTTTAATACATGAGTTATAGGGTGGGGACGAGGATGCTGACGAAATCCACAGGCCCAGGAAAACAAAGAACGGATCGTCCTGGTCGTGCCCAAACACATCGCGGCCATGAGGTTATAGCCCAAGGTATAACGAAATATAATTAGGGTTTGCAGATATTAATGATTGGTGTTTTACTAGAAAACTGTTAGGTCGTGGTGTTTAATTTCAGAGGAGTTTTACAAATGAATAGCAACAATTTTAGCAGCTTTGAAAAGCATATTGCATTGCAAGGAGTGACTCATTTTGGCGCACTTGTTTTGTTCAACTCAAATTCTGATGTAAAAAAAGTGTATCAAAAATATGGGTGGCAAATCCATGCTGCAATTTTTGCGGTGATGGTTTTGGCATACTTTTGGGCAGTGCAAAAGTAGCATGGTTTTACCCTCGATAATTTGGGCTGCCAATTACTGGTAGCCTTTTCAGGCTACTCATCGCCTCAATGCTCACCCTTGTCAGGCGTACTGAATCGTTCGGCCATTCCCCTTTGTTGGGCTGATTCCCGACCAGCATCTTATTATTCAGAGCAGGTTCTTTCCGCTGATCAGCCACTGGCTGCGCCCAGATCGTGCCGCCGCCAGGTGCCGGGCTGGAGCACGGACGTAGCAAGCTCGCAAAGATGCCCATGGTGAGTAAAGAACAGCACCTGGGTCTGTTGGGCGAGGTTGGCCAGCACCGACAATGTGGACGATGCACGCGCATCGTCGAATTGAACAAGCAGATCGTCGATAACCAGCGGAATGGCTTCCCGCTGCTTCAGATGCTCTTCGATTGCGGCGATGCGTAGCGACAAAAAAAGCTGATCCCGTGCCCCCTGGCTCATGCCGGCGACACCGACGCGGTTGCCTTCTGGCCGTTGGCCAAGCAGAACCTGCTTGTCGTCCTCGTAGTCGGTTGTCAGACCGCTGAAGCTTCCCAGTGTGATCCTCGCGAAAATTTCCCCGGCGCGCTGAAGCACGGGTCCTTGGTGTCGCTCGCGGTAGGCTTGCACGACGCGCGACACGATGGCTTCGGCGAGCCGGGTGCGGGCATAAGTACGAGCATGCCGGGCGATGCGAGCGATTAGTTCTTCCGCCTCCTGTTGTGCCTGTGCCGCCGCATCGCTGCCGTCGATTGAGTCGAACTCACGGGACGCTTCGAGTAAATGGGCATGGGCGGTTTCTACTTCCGCTTCTTGGTCTGTGACTGTTGCTTCGATCTCGGTCAGCCGTGCCGCCGTGGCCGAGATGTCGTGCCCTTCGATTTCAGCCAGAACTTCCGCGATCGGCTTGGCGGCGCTGCGCACCAATTGCTCACCAATCTCGTCAATCCGGACAGAAAGTAGCTCTTTACGTGCGGAGTTCGCCTCAACCAGTGGCAACTCGTCTTGCGACTGTACCCCGGCGCGACGAACCAATGCCGCCAAACGCTCGCGTTGCGATGATGCTGCGAGTTGGGCCTGCTGGACCCGGGTCGTCTCGCGCTCGATGTCCACATCAGTCTGTTTGCGCAGGCGGTCCGCTTCCCGGGCGATGTCCAGTTCATCATAGAGCATGGACACCAGATGATCCGCGTCCTTGTCGGAGACCGATTCGTCAACCTCGCCTGCAAGTATGGATAATGCCTCCTCAAAGCTGGAACGCTTGCCCCGTTCCAACTCGGCTTCACGGGTAAGCTCATCGAGTGCGTCCAGCGCGCTGGCGAGTGCATCGAACTCATCGATACGGGCGCGTGCCTCCGCCGGCAATGATCCGGTAGGCAGGCGCAATGCGGTCACCGTTTCGTCCCACCGGCTCTGCCAGAGATTCATCTTCTCGGTCGACCGTGCTTGCTGAGAAATGGTATCCGCCAGATCAAACTCTTGCTGGGTGATTTGCCCGACCAGGGCGGCACGAGCAGTAGCTGCCTGTCGCGCAGCATCGACCGCCGTCTTGGCACGGGCGAGCGCGGCGCTCAGCAATTCACCATCGGCCAATCCGGGGAGCCCGCAAGCTGTCAGTGCCTCACTCAGACCGGTACGCGTTGTCGCCAGCAATTCGACGACCTCCTGTCGCGTCTGGCGCAGCACTCCCAGTTGCGTAAAGCGCTCGACCCAGTTGGCATGCTTCTGACACCACTCAACCGCCGCAGCCGGCGTCAGATCCAACTGGCCCAAAGACTGAGCGATAGCGCCCCAACGGATGTCGAGTTCGGCAAGTTCCGCGTTTAGTGCATCGCGTCGAGCGAACAGCGCCCTGAGCGTCTTCTGCATGTCGGCGATACGCTGGCGAGTGGTTTCGTAATTGGCCGCGCGTCCAGCGTCAGCGTGCAGGATGTCGGCCAGGCGGTCGGCTTCGCGCACGGCGCCTTCGTAGGCAGCAGGTAAGGATAGTCCAGAAGCAAAGGCGGCCGATAGCCGGTCAGGATCTTCCACTCGCTCGATGTATTCTTGGCGAACCAGCCTCCAGCCATCGTCACGATGTAGCCGGGCTACTTGCACTTGCTCGTGGGTGGCGATCTCACCGGCGGCCGCTAGGCCGCGCAGCTCGCGCTCCCGGTCGTCGATATCGCGCTCCAGCTCGTCATCCTTGGTCTGGAGTGTACGCAGAGCCTCGTCCATGCGCCGATAGTCTGCCTCGAATTCGTGGAGGGTGGTCGACAGCGGGACGCGGAGGGCCGCGAGTTCGTCGAGAGCACCATTCCAGAGGAGGGATGCGTCGCGGATGAGGGTCGCCTCAATGGTGGCAATGTCACGCGCCAGCTTGGACTGCTGTCCTGCCAAGTCACCCTGAGCGGCAGCCTCTTCACGAGCGGCTTCCAGGACATCGAGGGGCGCAGGCTCCGGATGGGCAGACAAATCGCCTCGCAAATTGTCGAGAGTGTCCGCAACCTTGAGAGCGCGCTCTTCCAGTTGTTCATTCCTGGCGTGCAGGGTAGCGTATTCCTCCCCGAGCGCCTGCACGCGGGCGGTTAGCGTAGACGGCGGAATTAACGTGCGAGCCTGTTCGGCTGTCATGCCCTGCGCCAGTTCTGGCGCAATTGCGGTTAAATGGATAGCGATGCTTCTTTTTGCAGAGTCGACGTCTTTCTCGATGCGTGGCAAACGTTCTATCGCCCCGCGCCAGTCCTTAGCGGCGTGATGCAGCCGCTCGATCGTGGTCGCATTGGCGATCAGCGCTTCGCGGACCACTAATGACGATCGCTTCTGATGCAGCCTTTCCAATTCTGTCGTCGCCTCGCGTTGCGCGTCAACGGCGGTGCGCAGTCGTTCTTCCGCCTCAATTCGATGCTGTGCAGCCTCCTGCGGTAGCAGAGGGACGTGTTCGAGCGCACCCAAATCTATTAACTTTGCCGCTCTCTCTGCTGCCAAGGGCAGGTTGGCGGCGATTCGAGACAATAGCCGCTGTTCATTTCTTAATGCCGTTAATCCGTCACGCAGCGCAGCGTACTTTGCCTCGGCCAGGCGCCTGGCCCGGTCAGCCTGTTCCCACGCATGGGTGCTGACCTTCGTATCCCGTGCCAGCTTGCGCTTTTCTTCAAGCTCCTTGATGGCGATGTGGATCACGCTGGTACTTGCGCGAGGCCGAAAAAGGGCCGAAGCTTCACTATCCAGGCGGCCCAGCAGTTGCTGCAAGCTGGCCATCCCGGCAGCGGCTTCGAACAGGCTTTGCCCGATTTCCCCTTTACCCGCCAGCAGGGCCTCGCTGCCCCGGGTCAAGCCTTCCATATCCAGGCCGAACAGGGAGCGGTAGAGTCCTTCGTCTAAACCTCCGAGCAGCCGAGAAAGCGCATCTTCTGACAGTGGTTGATCGGTCAGCTCCGCGCCGATTTCTTCATCCAGTGCAAACAGTGTCTGCTTGCGGGCCTTGCGACGCATGACGGACAGTCGCGATCCTTGGTCGGTGACCAAGGTCGCGCCAACGCGCAATTGATGGTACGGATGCAGAAAATTGTCTGCGGTGCGGTCGTCGATGCCGAATAACAGGCCAGTCAACGCCCGCAGGGTGGTGGACTTACCGGCCTCGTTTGGGCCGTAGATCACGTGAAAATTCGCGCCATCACTGAAGCCGAGGTGACGCTCTGAAAATGCGCCATAGGCCTTGAGATAGAGACTTGCGATCTTCACGAGGTCGTCCCTTCACCGGACAGACGCGCAATCAGTTCCCCCTCGACCTCGTTCAGGAGTTCGGTGAGCACGTCAGGGGCATTTAATAGTAGGGCATGTGACCCTTCCCTGAGTTCCACCGGCAGCTTTTGTTGCAGATCCTGGATTGCCTCCTCAGCCATTACGCCCCGCGCCGCATTATCGGACGCCAAGCCACGCAGTTCGCGAACCAGTAGGCCCAGCGGATCATCACGCTCGGCGATGCGGTCGAGATCCAACTGGGGGCGTGTCGTCAGTTCGACTTTCTCAATCCAGACTTGCGCATTCGATGCCTCAATGGCCGCGCTGCGCAGTTGCTGCTCCACAGTCTCCGGCTGGATTGCGAGCATGCGGTGCAACGGCCCGTTCCCGGCAATCTGGACCCTGATTGCTAGTATTCGGCCTTCTGCTTGGGCGAGTCGACCGCGAATTCCCACTGTGGCGGCATCCAGGAGGGCATCCAGGTCGGGCAGTGCGGCGATGTCGAGTGACAGGGTTTCCCAGCGCATGACATCCAATGCAATGGCTTGATGCTCCAGCACCATGCCGTTCTCGACCGTTAATAGAGAGCAGCCTTTGGCGCCAAATTCGCGGATGTGTCTTCCTTGCGTATTGCCTGGATAAACCACCCACGGCTCGCGGGAAACTATTTCCGCCGCATGGACGTGTCCCAACGCCCAGTAGTCGTAACCCTTGCCCTGGAGGACGGACAAGGTCGTGGGGGCATAGCTGTCGTGTCCGGGGCGACCATTCAGGGATGAATGGAGCAGACCGATGTTGAAGCAGTCCGGAATGGAGGCCGGATAGGCAGAAGCAAGATCATCCAGCACGGCGGGCGTGGCAAAACTCTGCCCGTGAACGGCGACGCCAATCTGGTCGAGAACGACGGTCTCGGGCTTCGCGTCATTAAACAGATGCACATTGCGCGGTAGGCGCAGGGACTTGGTGAGCTTGCTTGCCGCGTCGTGATTACCGCGCACAATGGCAACCGGGATACCTTCTTCGGCAAGTTGCGTTACCCCTTTGACGAAGAAAAGTCCCGTATTGTGGTCTGGCCAGTCACCATCGTAGAGGTCACCGCCAATTACGACGAGGTCGACATGCTCGCGCAAGGCAGTGGCGATTAAGTTTTCGAAGGCGCGACGGGTGGCACCGCGAACATCATCGACTGGCGCGCCCTCATACCGATCGAGGCCGCGCAAGGGGCTATCAATATGAAGGTCTGCGGCGTGTAGAAAGCGCATTTTGTTATTAATCGCCCCGGCAGAGATGGAAAAGAATCACGGTATTTCATGATTGTATTGTCGTCTTGAAAATTTTGCACTATCTTGTGGTGGTTTGACGATCCCTAGTAGAACCTATGCAGAAAAATCCCCACGAAGGCGAAATCCTCACCATCAAGCAGGTCGCTGAATACCTAAAGGTCACCGAACGGACGATCTACCGGTTGGCCGCTGTCAAGAAGATCCCGGCCTTCAAGGTGGGTGGGACGTGGCGGTTCTCGCGCGCGGACATCGATCGTTGGATCAGGCAGCAGTCATCGGTGGATCAAGAGGATGACAGCTCTGGCTCAGCGAAAGGCGGGCGCTACCCATGAGACTGATCCGCAATACCGGTGCGGATCGAGTCATCGACCTCATGCGCCCGCACCTCCAGCGCGGCAGTCAGCTCGGGCTTGTCTCGCCCTTACTCTCTCTTTTTGCATTCGCTGAACTGCGCGACGCGCTGGCAGGGCTGGAAAAAATCCAGTTGATCCTGCCGCCCGACGATGGGGAGCTTGAGTTCCTCGGCGGTGAAGGCGACCGCGCTGCGCGCAATCGCTTACAGGCTCGCTGGTTGGCGATTCAATGTGCCATGTGGGTGAACGACAAGGTAGAGCTGCGCCGGGCATTGGGGTCGGTACCCCAGGGTGCGGCGGTAATGCGCGATGCTCAAGCGACCCCTGGGCAAGTAGTGCTGGGTTCCTTCGCTTTCAGTACCGATGGCCTGGGCTTAACCCCCGGTAACCCGCTGAGTCTGATCCAGGCATCCGAGTCAGCCGATGAAGCAAGCCAACTTGCCCGTTGGTTTGATCAGCAATGGACGGCCATGCGCGCCCAGCCCGATACGCGCGCAGCGCTGATTCAAGCCTTGCAGGCGATGGGTGAACACCGCGACCCATTCACCCTCTACACGCTCATTCTGCATCACCTGTTTCGTGACAGCGGCGACGACATGGACGAGGAGCGCATCGTTAAGTCCGCCACCGGCATCCGCAACACCGTGGTGTGGAAGAAGCTCTTCAAGTTCCAACGCGACGGGGTGGTGGGCGCCATCGACAAGCTCAACCGCTTCGGTGGCTGCATCATTGCTGACAGCGTGGGCCTCGGTAAGACCTTCGAAGCGTTGGCGATCATCAAATACCACGAGCTGCGCAATGATCGCGTGCTGGTGCTGGTACCCAAGCGCTTGCGCGACAACTGGACGCTCTACAAGGCCAACGACAAGCGAAACATCCTCGCGGCCGACCGCTTCAATTACGACGTCTTGAACCACACCGACCTTTCGCGCGATGGTGGCACGTCCGGCGACATTGACCTGTCGCATGTCAACTGGGGCAACTACGACCTGGTGGTGATCGACGAGTCGCACAACTTCCGCAACAAAACCACGCACAAGGGGAAAGAGTCCCGCTACGACCGCCTGATGCGCAGAATCATCAAGGAAGGGGTCAAGACGCGCGTCCTGATGCTGTCGGCCACGCCGGTCAACAACCGTCTCGCCGATTTGCGCAACCAGATCGCCTTCGTCACCGAAGGCGACGACACAGTCCTCCTGGAACACGGCATTACCAGCATCGAGGCCACCACCCGCAAGGCACAGGCGCAGTTCAATCGCTGGTTGAACATGGACGAGTCCGAGAAGACACCGGCGAAGCTGGTCGAGATGCTGGGCTTTGACTACTTCACCCTGCTTGACCACCTCACCATCGCCCGCTCGCGCAGGCACGTCGAGAAGTACTACGGAACCAGCGAGACAGGCCGTTTCCCGGATCGCCTGCCGCCGATCAACATCAAGGCTGATGTGGACTTGGCGGGGGAGTTCCGCGCCATCCGGGATATCAACCTGGAGATCCGGCGACTCAATCTCGCCAGCTATGCCCCGCTGCGCTACGTCCTGCCTCACAAGCAGGCCGCCTACGACGCGAAGTACAGCACCCAGATTCGTGGTGGTGAGAGTTTTTTTCGCCAAGTCGACCGCGAAGAGAGCCTGATCCACCTCCTGCGCGTGAATGTGCTCAAGCGCATGGAAAGTGCAGTTTCGTCCTTCACGCTGACCGTCCAGCGACAGCTGAGGGACGTGGAGGCCACGCTGGCGCACATTGAAGCGCACGCCGATGACGTTGAGGAGATCGACATTGCCGACGTCGATATCGATGACCCGGCCTTCGAGACTTTGCTGGTCGGACGCAAGGTCAAGGTGCTGCTAAGTGACGTTGACCTGATTCGCTGGAAACAAGACCTGATCGAAGACCGCAACCGTCTGGCCACGCTGCTGGCAGCGGCCAAGCAGGTCGATGCCGCACGCGACGCGAAGCTCGCCAAACTGCGCGAAATGATCGAGCACAAATGCCGCAACCCCATCAACGCCGGCAACCGCAAGATCATCATCTTCACCGCCTTCGCGGACACCGCCGAGTACCTGTACGCACAGCTGGCCCCGTGGGCGAAAAGCACGCTCGGAGTCGAGTCTGCACTGGTCACTGGCTCCGGCCGCAACCAGACCACGATTGCAGGACTACGCAAGGATCTGGCATCGATCCTGACGACGTTCTCGCCTCGCTCCAAGGAGCGACCTGCGGAGCTGGCCGCTGAAGGGGAGCTGGATCTGCTCTTCGCCACGGACTGCATCTCCGAAGGCCAGAACCTGCAGGACTGCGACTGGCTGATCAACTACGACATCCACTGGAACCCGGTGCGCATCATCCAGCGCTTCGGCCGGATCGACCGCATTGGCTCGCCCAACCAGAACATCCAGCTCGTCAACTTCTGGCCGAACATGGAGTTGGAGGAATACATCAACCTGGAGCAGAGGGTGAGCGGCCGCATGGTGCTGCTCGATATTTCCGCCACCGGCGAAGAGAACCTCATCGAGCAGCAATCCGGCAACCCGATGAACGATCTGGAGTACCGGCGCAAGCAGTTGCTCAAGTTGCAGGACACAGTCATCGATCTGGAAGACTTGTCCACTGGCGTATCCATCACCGACCTGACACTCACCGATTTCCGCATCGACCTTGCGCAATACCTCAAGGCGCATCCCGGCAAGCTGGAAGGCTTGCCTTTGGGTGCCTACGCGGTCACGACCAGGATCGATGCCGATATATCGCCCGGCGTCATCTTCTGCCTGCGTGCGGAAGGCGACGCAGCCCTCAAAGCGGCCGAACCGGGCTACCCCCTGTCACCGCACTATCTGGTGCATGTGGGAGATGACGGCGCTGTGCTGCTGCCATACACCCGGGCCAAACACATTCTCGACCACCTCAAACGCCTGGCCTTGGGGCGTGACCTGCCCGATGTTGCCGCAGCCAATCGCTTTGACAAAACCACCAAACAGGGTGAAGACATGCGTCACGCGCAAAAGCTGCTCGCTGCCGCCGTAGCTTCGGTGGTCGGCAAGAATGAAGAGCGCGCCGTCGCCAGCCTGTTCTCGACGGGTGGTACGCACGCGATGAAGGGGGAATTTGCGGGCAGCAATGATTTTGAGGTGGTGGCCTTCCTGGTCGTTCTGGCCGAGGACGGTGGATGACGCCGCAAGACATTGTCTTGGCGCTGGGTTTGCCCGACAGTTGTCGGGTCGATCAGCGCGTGCCCAAGAAGTTGCTCGTCGAGAACGGTGCGCCCACGGCTGCGGATAAGCGCCAGATCAACGACGATATTGAAGAAATCCAATGGGTGGCGGCGCTCAAGCCGAACACCATAGGCGTTGCCGAGTACCGCGACGACGTGCGTGAGTATGTGGAGATTGCCGTACTTACGGTCACGCTGCGCGGCTCTCTCAAGGAAGGGGACGACAAACCGGCGAAAGTCGCCCGCCTCGCCGAACTCGTGCATCGCGCCGTACCCTATCCGGTGCTTCTGCTGTTGCATTCGGGGCAGCGCGTGACGCTGTCGCTCGCGCACAAGCGCTGGGCGCAGAACGAGGCTGGCAAGGTTGTGCTTGACGGCGGTGTGGCGTCCATCGCCCTGCCCGACGACGCACTGTCGGCAGCTGCATTGAGCGCATTCACGCAAGCCCTGGTGCTCACGAGCCAGCCCCAGGCGATGCTGTTTGGCCTCTATCAGGGGTGGATGGACAGCGTACAGGCCTTGCTGGCGGCAAGGCTGACCGGCACGTTCAAGGCTGCTGACAGCCCGGAGCAAGCCGCCGCCCGTCGCCAAGCGCTACAGGAATGCGAGCGGCTGGAACTTGAGGCGACCCGCTTGCGCACGCAGGCCGCCAAGGAAAAACAACTGGCGCGACAGGTGGAACTGAACCTCGCGCTCAAGCGCGTGCAGGCCCAACTGGCCGCAGCGCGCCAACAGCTTTGAAGAATGAACGAATGATGGAGAAGAACATGCAGAAAATAGACGCCGCGAGCCCGGAGGCCCAATCCGCGGACCTTGTGGCCGGAAATGTTGACCAGTTCAAAGCGATGTTCCCGGAACTCATCACCGAAGGCCCGAACGGGGTGTCGGTGAACGTGGACGTACTCAAGGCTCTGGTCGGCGACCAGACCGTCACCGACGCCGAGGAGAAATACGGCCTCAACTGGCACGGCAAGCGCCGCGCGCGGCAACTGGCGCTCACGCCCTCGACCGGCACCTTGCGGCCCATGCCCGACGAGAGCGTGGACTGGGACACCACCCAGAACCTGATGATTGAGGGCGACAACTTGGAGGTGCTCAAACTGCTGCAAAAGAGCTACGCCGGCAAGGTCAAGCTCATCTACATCGATCCCCCGTACAACACCGGCAAAGACTTTGTGTACCCGGATAACTTCCAGGACAACATCAAGAACTATCTGGAGCTGACCGGGCAGGTTGAAGGCGGACAGAAGATCAGCAGCAATACCGAAGCCAGCGGGCGGTTTCATACCGACTGGTTGAATATGATGTATCCGAGGTTGAAGCTGGCGAAGAATCTTCTTTCCGATAACGGATTGGTATTTATCTCGATTGATTCGTCTGAAGCCACCAATTTGCGCTCGATTATGGATGAGGTTTTTGGTTCGGAGAACTTCATAGGTCTGCTTCCGACCGTGATGAATCTCAAAGGCAATAATGATGCGTTCGCGTTCGCCGATACTCATGAGTTTACGGTTGTGTACGCTCGAAACAGGGAAAATTGTGTTGTGTTCCAGCTCCCTGTTCCGGAAGACTCTCTCGACGATTGGTTGGAAGATGAGCGCGGCCTCTACAAGCGTGCAGACACATTGAGACGTACCGGACAGGACGCGTCGAGGGAGCGTCGCCCAAACGGTTGGTTTTCCGTATTCATTGACGAAAACGGTACGGTTTATGCAACGAATGACGACAAACCTCGCACAGAATCAGATATCACTCTGTGGCCAGTTTCTGAGGCGGGCGAAGAGCTATCTTGGACGTGGAGTAAGCAGAAGATCAACGATGAGCCATTCAACTTGATCGTGGTAGATGGAAGATCCGGTAAGAATATCTACAAAAAGCAGAGAGCGTCGCTCGGCGATCTTCCAACCAGTAAGCCTAAGTCTATTCTTTACAAACCGGAGTACAGCAGCAGTAACGGCACTGCAGAGATTGCATCCCTACTCGGAAGCAATGTATTCGATAGCCCTCCGAAACCTCGCTCGCTAATTCGTGACTTCGTAATTCTCGGAACATCTACGGACGATATTGTCCTCGACTTCTTTGCGGGCACGGGGACAACTGGTCACGCTGTTATGGCACAGAACTTCTCCGATCACGGAAGCCGTAGGTTTATTCTGGTGCAGCTTCCGCAGCCGCTCGATCCGATGAATAAAGGGCAAAAGACTGCCGCCGAATTCTGCGACGAGATCGGAAAGCCTCGCGCTATCGCGGAGTTAACCAAAGAGCGTCTACGCCGCGCCGCAGCCAAGCTCAAAGCCGACAACCCGCTGTTTGCCAGCGATACCGGCTTCCGCGTCTTCAAGCTCGACCACTCCAACATCCGCGCCTGGAACCCCAACCCCGCCGATCTGGAAGCAGACCTTCTGGCCCACCAGGATCATCTGGTCGAAGGGCGCACCGAATCCGACATCCTCTACGAGCTGCTGCTCAAACTCGGCCTCGATCTGTGCGTGCCTATCGAGCAGCGCATGGTGGCGGCCAAGGACGTGCATGCGGTCGGTGGTGGTGTGTTGATGGCCTGCCTCGCGCCGACAATCAGCCGCGACGAGGTGGAATCGTTGGCGCAAGGCATCGTGGCTTGGCACAAAGAACTCTCCCCTGCCGGCGACACGACCTGCGTGTTCCGCGATAGCGCCTTTGCGGACGACGTGGCCAAGACCAACCTCGCCGCGATTCTGGAGCAGGCAGGCATTGCGAGCGTGAGGAGTTTGTGAACATGGCGAAAAAGAAGCGGCCTTCAACAATCACCGCCCTGCCTGCCGAACGCCCCATCAAGACTGTGATGCAAGGCGACCTGATGGCGCGTGTCGCCACCATTCTCGATCAGGCACGCACCAATGTATTGCGGGCGGTCAACAGCAATATGGTGATCGCCTACTGGCTGATCGGGCGCGAGATTGTGCAGGCACTGCAAAGCGGAGAGGATCGAGCCGACTATGGAAGCCGCTTGCTGGCCGAACTGTCCGAATCGCTGAAGCGGCGTTACGGGCGGGGGTTTTCTGTCACCAATCTGAAATACTTTCGACTCTTTTTTCAGGCCTACGCGCTGCGCACCCCGGAGATTCGTCACAACGCTTGTGACGAATTGGGCGACATCGACCAAGCCGCCGTGCTGGCCGATCTTTCTGTTTCGCTGGATGAGGCGGAAAAGCTCAAAGGTTTTTCGCCGAACCTGAGCTGGTCACACTATCGCAGCCTGAGCATGGTCGAACACCGCGCCGAACGATTGTTCTATGAGATAGAGGCCGAGCGTTGCAACTGGAGCCAGCCGGTATTGGAACGGCAGATTCACAGCCACCTGTTTGCCCGCCTACTCAAGAGCCGGGACATGTCCGGCGTGCTGAAGCTGGCCTGTGAGGGACAAACCGTTGAACGCCCGATGGATGTGATCAAGCACCCCTATGTGCTCGATTTTCTGGAGATTCCGGAGGCGCATCAGTTGCACGAAAGTGATCTGGAAGCGGCGCTGCTCGAAAAGCTGCAACCCTTTTTGCTGGAGTTGGGCAAGGGCTTCGCCTTCGTCGCGCGCCAGCAACGCATCAGCACCGAGTCACAACACTTTTACATCGACTTGGTGTTTTACAACTATCTGCTCAAGTGCTTTGTGCTGATCGACCTGAAGATGGGCAAGCTCACCCATCAGGACGTGGGGCAGATGGATATGTATGTGCGCATGTATGACGATCTCAAACGCGCGGAGGGCGATAACCCCAGCGTCGGTCTGATTCTGTGTGCCGAGCGCGACGAGGTGGTGGCGCGCTACTCCGTGCTGCACGAAAGCCAGCAACTGTTTGCCTCGAAGTACATGCTTTATCTGCCGACTGAAGCCGAACTGCGCGCCGAAATAGCGCGTGAGCAGGCCGCCATCGAAGCGGCGCGTCGTCTGGAGAAAAAGGAATGAAGCTGCACTTTGAACCCAATCTTGATTACCAGTTGCAGGCCATTGAGGCCGTCTGCGACCTGTTCCGTGGCCAGGAGGTGTGCCGCACCGAGTTCACGGTGACGATGAAGGCACCCGATTCTCCACAAATAACGCTGGGTATGACGGAGTCCGATCTGGGGGTCGGCAACCGCCTGACCCTGCTGGACGATGAGTTGCACAAGAATCTGGCCGACATTCAGCTACGCGGCGGTTTGCCGCCGTCCAGCACCCTGGCGTCCGGCGACTTCACGGTCGAGATGGAAACCGGCACCGGTAAGACCTACGTCTATCTGCGCAGCATCTTCGAGCTGAACAAGCGCTATGGCTTCAGCAAATTCGTCGTCGTGGTGCCGTCGGTGGCGATCAAGGAAGGCGTCTACAAGACCTTGCAGATCACCGAGGACCACTTCAAGGGACTCTACGCCGGGGTGCCCTTCGACTACTTCCTCTACGACTCCAACAAGCTCGGGCAGGTGCGCAACTTCGCCACCAGCTCAAACATCCAGATCATGGTGGTTACGGTTGGAGCCATCAACAAGAAGGACGTCAACAACCTCTACAAGGACAGCGAGAAGACCGGCGGCGAGAAGCCTATCGACCTGATCAAGGCGACCCGGCCCATCGTGATCGTCGACGAGCCCCAAAGTGTGGACGGCGGCCTTGAGGGACGCGGCAAGGAAGCGCTCGACGCGATGAACCCGCTGTGTACGCTGCGCTATTCCGCCACCCACGTGGACAAGCACCACATGGTGTTTCGCCTGGATGCCGTCGATGCCTACGAGCGCAAGCTGGTGAAGCAGATCGAGGTGGCGTCAGCCACCGTGGAGGATGCACACAACAAGCCGTTTGTTCGGCTGGTGTCGGTAGCTAACCGCCGTGGCACGATCAGCGCCAAGGTCGAGCTCGATGTGGAAACGAGAAGCGGGGTGAAGCGGCAGGAAGTCACCGTGAGCGACGGGGACGACTTGGAGCAGTCGGCCAGGCGAGCGATCTACGCCGACTTCCGCGTTGGTGAAATCAACACTGCCAAAGGCGAGGAGTTTATGGAGCTGCGCTATCCCGGTGGTGAAGCCTACCTGGCGTTGGGCCAGGCGCATGGCGACGTCGATGCCTTGGCTGTGCAGCGGGAAATGATCCGTCGCACCATCAAGGAACACCTGGATAAGGAAAAGCGCCTGCGCCCGCTGGGCATCAAGGTGCTGTCGCTGTTCTTCATCGATGCGGTGGACAAGTACCGCCAGTATGACGCCGACGGCAATCCAGTGAAGGGCGATTATGCCCGCATCTTCGAAGAGGAATACCGCCGCGCGGCCAAACTCCCCGCGTACCAGAGTCTGTTCGCCGAAATCGATCTGGCAAGTGCCGCCGAGGAAGTGCACAACGGCTACTTCTCCATCGACAAAAAAGGCGGCTGGACAGACACCAGCGAAAGCAACGCAGGCAGTCGTGAGAACGCCGAGCGTGCCTACAACCTGATCATGAAGGAGAAGGAGAAGCTGCTGGGTTTCGAGACGCCGCTCAAATTCATCTTCTCGCATTCGGCGCTGAAAGAAGGCTGGGACAACCCCAACGTGTTCCAGATTTGCGCCCTGCGCGAAATGGGCACCGAGCGTGAGCGTCGCCAAACCATCGGCCGGGGCCTGCGTTTGTGCGTGGACCAGCATGGGGAGCGGGTGCGTGGCTTCGAAGTCAACACGCTGACCGTGATTGCCACAGAGAACTACGAGCAGTTCGCCGAGAACCTGCAGAAGGAAATCGAGGCCGACACTGGCATCCGCTTCGGCATCGTCGAGCAGCATCAGTTTGCCGCCATTGCCGTGACAACACCCGACGGACAAACCACACCACTGGGTGTCGATCAATCCAAGGCGCTGTGGGAACACCTGAAAGCTGCCGGCCACATTGACGCCAAAGGCAAGGTGCAGGATTCGCTGAAAAAGGCGCTGAAAGACGGCATCCTGGCCCTACCGCCGGAATTCGACAAGCAGAAAGCCCAGATCGCCGAGGTACTGCGCAAGGTGTCGGGCCGCCTGGAGGTCAAGAACGCTGACGAGCGCAAGCAAGTGCCGGTACGCAAGGCGATCTATCTCAGCGCCGAATTCAAGGCACTATGGGACCGCATCAAGTACCAGACCACTTATCGAGTTCAGTTCGACAACGCCAAGCTCGTGTCGGACTGCACCGTGGCCTTGCAGAAAGCTCCGGCCATCGCCAAGGCCCGTCTGCAATGGCGTAAGGCCGACATAGCCATCGGCAAGGCGGGCGTAGAGGTGAAGGAAAAAAAAGGTGCTTACACCGTAAACCTGGATGAGGCCGATATTGAGCTGCCGGACCTGCTCACCGACTTGCAGGATCGCACCCAGCTCACCAGGCGCACCATCGCCAGCATCCTGACCGGCAGCGGACGGCTTGATGACTTCAAGCGCAATCCGCAGCAGTTCATTGATCTCGCCGCCGAGACGATCAACCGCTGCAAGCGGCTGGCACTGGTTGATGGGATCAAGTACCAAAAGCTGGGAGACGAACACTTCTATGCGCAAGAGCTGTTCGATCAGGAAGAACTCACGGGCTACCTAAAAAACATGCTGATGAATACGGAGAAATCCATCTACGAGCACGTGGTGTACGAATCCAGCACAGAGCGGGACTTTGCCGATGTGCTCGAGAAGAATGACGCCATCAAGTTGTACGCCAAGCTCCCCGGCTGGTTCAAGGTGCCCACGCCTCTGGGCAGCTACAACCCCGACTGGGCGATATTGGTGGAGCAGGACGGTGCGCAGCGCCTGTACTTCGTGGTGGAAACCAAGAGCAGCCTGTTCACAGACGATTTGCGCGACAACGAAAGCGCCAAGATCGCCTGCGGCAAGGCGCATTTCCAGTCGTTGGCTGTTGGTGAGAATCCGGCGCGCTATGTCGTCGCGCGGTCAGTGAATGACGTGCTGACGGAGGCAGCGAAAGCATGAACCGGGGGCGGGGCCATGTCGCTTAATGATGGGCCGCAACGAGCGGCATTCGGATAAGCCGCAGGACGGCAATTGTCAACTATGTGATCAATGCGCCAGCCTTACAGAATTCGGAATGAAGGCACCCGTTAATGGCCAACCCTTCCGATATCTGCAGTCGCAGATGCTTTGGGAGTGTTCCCAAGGGAAACTGGACGGATTCTAAAAACTGCACCACTGGTGCGTCAGGTGTGGTGAGAAAAAAGAGCAAAAAATGCGTCTGACAGACTGTCTGACGGTAGGTCTGACGCTCTGTCCGACGGCTGTCAGACATGCCGTCCGACATCCTCCCCCTCAAGTCGGACAGGAGTGTCAGACGATCACACTTCTCTGTCGGACGGCGAAGCCCAGGTGGTCCGATGCCTAGTCCGGCCATTTTAGCGGTAAGCAGAATGCCACACTACCGGAGCTTCGGGACGGCTTCTTGAGGGCTGTCAGAAATCTGCGTACACTTCTGAGAGGAGAATGGCCATGCAACATTTGACTGAACAGATTCTGGCGTATTCGGAAGGGCTACCCGAAGGGACCCCCGTGGCGGCTAAGAGCTTGCTCCACCTCGGTAATCGAGCCGCGGTGGACCAGGCTCTCTTGCGTCTGACTGAGCGCGGCCAACTGATCCGCGCGGGCCGCGGCGTCTATCTCCGTCCCATCACGAGCCGGTTCGGCACGCGGGCTCCATCCGTCGAGCAAGCGGTCGAGGCAATCGCCACTCAGCGGGGTGAAGTCATCGTCTCGAACGGTGTGGCCGCTGCAAACGCCCTCGGTTTGACGACGCAGGTGCCTATCCGGTCGGTCTATCTGACTTCGGGGCGCAGCCGGACAATGAACCTCGGTAAGCAAGTCATCGAGCTGCGGCATGCGCCGCGCTGGCAATTGACTTTGGCCAATCGGCCAGCGGGCGAAGCGGTCCGGGCACTGGCCTGGCTCGGCCCGGAGAAGGCTGAGGAGGCGCTCAAGACGCTGAAACGAAAAATGCCGGCGGGCGCATTCGGTGAGCTGGTGGCCGTCGCGCCGCAGCTTCCGACTTGGCTCGCCCGAAGCGTGGGCAAGACCGCCTATGGCTGATGCCTTCCTCCGCCTTTCGGCCAAGGATCGTCGCGACGCCCTCGGTGTCGCGGCCGATCGATCGGGGCGACCCGCGCACCTCCTGGAGAAGGATGTGTGGGTGGTCTGGGCGCTTGCCGCCCTCTATGGATCACCCCTCGGCGAGCACCTGGTGTTCAAGGGTGGCACGTCGTTGTCGAAAGTCTATAGGGTCATCCGAAGATTCTCTGAAGACGTTGACCTCACTTACGACATCCGCCAGATCGCACCGGACCTTGTGGATACCGATGGCGAAGCGTTGCCGAAGACGCGCAGCGAGGAGAAACGATGGTCGGGCGAGGTCCGCCGGCGTCTGCCGGAATGGGTCGCCGGGACCGCGCAGCCCGTCATCGCAAGCGCGTTGGCTGCCGAAGGTCTGACTGCGACGATCCGTGCCGAGGGTGAGAAGCTGTTCGTTGACTATGAAGCGGCGGCGACCGGCTCGGGCTACGTCGCGCCGAGCGTGACGCTCGAGTTCGGCGCCCGCTCGACGGGCGAGCCGGCGAGTTTGCGCGATGTCGCCTGCGACGCGTCCGGTCTGATCAAGGAGGTGAATTTTCCGACGGCCCGGCCCCGCGTGATGCACGCCGAGCGGACGTTTTGGGAGAAGGCGACCGCCATTCATGTCTTCTGTCTGCAGGAACGGCTGCGCGGCGATCGCTTCGCCCGCCACTGGCACGATGTCGCCAAGCTCGATGAAGCCGGTCTCGCCGTCGCGGCCTTTGCAGATCGCGACCTCGCCCAGGCCGTTGCACGGCACAAGGGTATGTTCTTCGCTGAAAAGGCCGCCGATCGCAGTCCTATCGATTACGCGGCTGCGGTCAGCGGTGGCTTGCGCCTTGTGCCCGCTGGCGCCTCCCTGAAAGCCTTGAAAGAAGACTATGCCCGTATGGTCGAGGACGGGCTGTTGTTGGAAGATGCCGAGCCCTTCGAGACGCTCATGGCGCGATGCGCCGACATCGCCGCGCGGGCCAACCGCGCGAGCGCATAGAAGGGGGAAAGATGCTGAACCGGGGGTCGGAATGGCGGAGGTGGGAGCCGTATATTCACGCGCCGGGCACGGTGATGAACAACCAGTTTAGCGGCCCCACTGCGTGGCATGATTACCTGACCGCCCTTGAGCAGGCCACACCGGTCATCGAGGCCATCGCGGTCACTGATTACTACGTGACCGACACCTACGAAGAAGTGCTGAGGCAGAAGGCGGCCGGGCGGCTGTCCGCCGCCAAGCTGATCTTTCCGAATGTGGAGCTGAGGCTCGACGTCGCGACCACCAAGGGCGGCTTCGTCAATCTCCACCTATTCGTCAGTCCGGAGGAACCTGAACATGTCGAAGAGTTGCGGCGCCTGCTGTCGCGTCTACAGTTCAACGTCATGCAGGATCGCTTCGACTGCACCCGGGCGGATCTCATCCGGCTGGGCAAGAAGGCCGATCCGAGCATCACCGATGACCGTGCCGCTGCTGAAGCCGAGGGCGCGTAATCTATGCTGTCATTCCGCGAAGCGCAGACCGTCGAGGACTTGGCCGATCTTCTTTATGATTTCCTGCCAGGCAGCGGGAACGGCCGGACGGCGTTTCCAATCGCTGCGGCCCAGGCCGGTGTCGGCGAGCTTTGGACGCCAGGCAGCAAGCGGCCGGCCATCGTCCAGCTCCTGACCGCGACGCTCGATCAACGCCGGTCGCATTTCACCAAATTAATCGTGGCGATTGTCCGCCAGGCGATGACCTACCGGCGCGGCAAGGGCAATCCCCTGAGCCGGACGGAGATTGACCGACTGAACAGCTTGCTTCCAGGGGTGCAGTTCAAGATCCCGGAGCTGCTGGAGTCGGATTTTCTCAACAGCCTCAGCCCGCCAAAGCCCGAGGCAACGACGCCGCAAGCAGATACGCTGAGCGCGACGAAGGCCCAAGAACTCGCAACACTGCTGATTGAGATTTCTAAGCTGGATCCACAAACCCGCGGTCTTCGCTTTGAGGGCTTCCTCAACGAGCTGTTTGCCGGGTTCGGACTTGCACCGCGCGGAGCCTTTCGGCTGGTGGGAGAGCAAATCGACGGCAGCTTCAGACTCCAGGGGCAGACCTATTTGGTGGAAGCCAAATGGCATGGTCCGCAGATCGGTTTTGCGGATTTGATGACGTTCTCCGGCAAGGTCGCGGGCAAGGCCTCCTGGGCCCGCGGTTTGTTTGTCAGTAATTCCGGGTTCACCGCCGACGGGCTGGAGGCGTTCTCGCGCGGCCGACAAACGAACCTCATCTGTGTGGATGGCCTCGATCTTTATGAGGTGCTCTCGCGCAAGGTGTCGCTGATCGATGTCTTGGAGGAGAAGGCCCGTCGGGCTGCGGAAACCAACAGGGCCTTCGTCGCAGTCCGGGATCTCAGCCTTCGGGGTGGCTGATCATCGCTTCGATTTCTTTAAAACCCCTTGGCAGCGCCTGGCATGCTCCAACGCCTTCCATCACCGTCTTCTGCCAGGGGTGTTCGTGGTCGGTGATGCTTGGTGGGTAGGTTCCCGGGGGTGGGCGGGTCGCAGAATCTCCGGCACGATGACGGGCAGGCTCGGGCCGGGTTCCAGGCCCATACCCCGGCGCCGGTCATCGATGCGTTGCGGAAATTGCTGCGCGGCGAGATCCAGGACGTCGTTCCAGTCGCCCTCGATGCGGGGCGTGCGAATCTCCACGGCCATTTCCTTGCGCGTGAGTTGCATGCGGCGTTGCAGCCGCTCGGCAGCCTCCAGGCCAGCGGGGTCCGGATCTGCGAAAACCATCAGCCTGCTGCAGCTCTGTGGCGGCGTATAACCACCCAGAATGCGGTCCGGGCGATCGTCGATCGTTCTCCCGCCCATATTGCCGCTGTTGACCGTGGCATGGACAGCAACGCCATTGTGCAGGAAAGACGCGGCAAGCGCGGTCTCAATGCCCTCGCCGACCCCCAGCACGCCATCGGCCGTCATTGGGCGGAGTACGATGTGCAAGGGCACCTTGCGAACGATGGGCGTGGTGAGTTTGCGTGGGTCCAGCAAGACATCGGGCCGCTCCGGATCCGGTAGAATGAGCTTGCCGCTGCCGTCCGGCCGCAGCCAGGTCCGATGCAGGGCCAGGACCTGGTGGTTGGGGCCCCGGCATACGGCGATCAGGGCGGGGAACGAACCGATCTGCCGGGGTTTGCCGTCCTTCCCCTGGATCCAGTAGCCCAGGTCCGGTATCGCGCGGAGGTCCTGGGCGTCGGCAATCAAGCCGAAGGGGATGCGCCGATTCTCGAAGTACGCCATGGCCTGCGGACACTCGCGCAAGGGCACGGTCTGCCGCCAGAGATTGGCGACCGTCTTGCGCGCCCGTTCCGTGGCTTCCTTTTGGTCTTTCTCGGTCCAGGAAGACTTTGCCGAAGTTTTGGCAGGTTGGGCAGGTGCTGCGCGCTGCGCCGGAGCGAGATCGTAATCCACCGGCAGGGTGCCAAGCACGCGGGCCACTTCTTCCATGGCGTGCTTGAAGTTCCAGCCATGGACGTGTTCCAGAAGAGAGAAGCCGTCTCCCTTCAGTAGCTCGCCCCCGCCCTGGGAGCAGTAGAAGGTGCCGCCCTTTTCCTTGGGATCGAAGCGAAAGCGGTCCGTGCCTCCGCAACCCGGGCAGGGGCCATGACGATTACACAGACATTTGGAGTCGATCCCCAGGCGGGGCATGACATCGAGCCAGCGGTCTTTCACGGCCCATTTGGTTTCGGTCATCCATGCGGGTGTCGGCATGATAAGGTTCCTCCTGGCGCAGTTGACCATTTCCTATGCGGGGAGATGGTCGTGCCCCCGATCAATTTTTTCCGCGATATCAATGACAACGTTGTACAGCCCGTCAATGGCTTTCTGACTGCCTTGCAACTTCTCTTTGATATCGGCGAGTTCGGCAGATTGCCGATTTCCCATCGTCTCCAATCGGCCCATGCGTTCCTCCATCGACTGGATTTTTTTCATCCACTCCGGGCTTTCCGCTGCGGCCTGGAGCGCCTCAACCGGTGCCTCGAGGGCCTTGATGGTGTCGGCCAGGCGATCGAGGCTATCGCTGTTGGTGACTTCCCGTATTTTCTGCGGGAGCTGGTCCAGTGCCGCTTGATATTGCCGCACGCCCTTTTCGTGGAGCTTCTCCAGGATGCCGATGATGGCCTGGCTGATTTCGCCGGTAATCGTCAGTACGCCGCGCAAGCGGTCATCCAGCGTGGCCAATACCGCTGTCTGGATCTCGGTTTTCTTCTCGATCTCCTGCAGGCGGCGCATGGTGGCCGTCAGGCCGGATGCGGCTTGCTGATCGGATGCCGCGGCGGTCCGATGGGATGCTGCGGATAGGTCACTCATGGAAGCCTCCGTCAATGGCCATGGACCTGAAGGAAATACATCAGAAACACCCCTCCCAAAGCGGCAATGCCGCTGCCCAGGAGCGCGCCCAGGAATACCCTGCCGGTCACTCCCTGGGTGGCCTGGGTGTGCTGGTTCTGCGCCTGGGTGAGATGTTCCAGGCGCACCTTGATTTCCTCCGCCAGCACCTGGAACTGACGCACGGATTTTGCCGCCTCGGGGAGATCCCGCTGGAGGTGACTTATCTCCTCTTTGAGCTGGTTCAGTTTGGTGTCCAGCGAGTTGGCGTGGGCGACGGCTTTCCCTAGGGATTCCAGGAGCGTTTTGAGCGGGTCGGCGTCGGTATCGCCCAGTTGCTGGAGTACCTTTTCCACGGCGTGCGCGGCCTCTTGCAATCGCCGAACGAAATCCTCCTTCAGGAGCCGGTGGTGCAGGAGCCGCTCTTCCCGATCAATCTCGAAGAGGCCGCGAACATGCTGCTGCAACTCATCCGCCAGGCCCGGCAGGGTGGTGGACTCCTGAGGGCTGAGATCGCTCATGGGTTCTGCGCCTCCAGCAGCGCATGCCAGGCGTCAGCATTGGCAAAAACCGGATCGACATGCGCCCGAGCATGGGGCCAGGGGAGGGCGTCTGCGAACAGATACGCCCCGCCACCGATCAGGATCACCGCCGCGCAATCCGTCAAGGTGCGGGCATGCTGTTCGACGCCATGGGTCATGCTGACGGCAATGGCCTGGATGGCCTTGGCCCGCGCCTGGTCCACGATGTCCACCGCGACCGCCTGACCATAGAGTTTGATAGGCTTTTGGTGGATGAGGGCATTCTGGGCCACGTTGCGGGTCAGCCGCTGGCCGGTGGCATCCTCGACGGCCCCCTGGAACCGGTCGATGGCGGCCGCCACCCCGAGATCCGGCAAGGTGCCGCAGCGCGTGAAATCCACGCGTCCTTGCTGCACCACCGTGATGTCCGTGGTCCGCGAGCCGATATCCACGACCACCACCGGCGCGTCCTCCTCGTCCCCGATGTCGGCGCTCATGGCGACGACCAGGGACTGGGGCAGGGTGTGCACTACCTGGGGTACGGGCAGATCCACGGGACCGCCGATGGTGCGCAGGCGCACCGGGGTCAGGTGGTTCTGCCGCTTGGCGGCAATGCGTCCTTCGTTGGGTGTGCCATTGGCGCGGAAATAGTCTCTGAGAGGAAGCCCTACGGCCAGGGCGAAAGGCGCCTGTGCCCCGGCGTGGTGCAAGGCATGGGCGACCAGCACCCGATTCAGGGGAGATATCGCATAATCCGAAAAGCGGGTGTCTTCCGCTTGGAGCGACTCGCCCACCGTGAAGGTGCCGCCCTCCGTCTCATAAACGGCGCTTTCTTCCGCCGCGGTGCCCAATCCCGCTTGATACCAGTCTCCGGATTGTGCCCGGGAGGGCAAGGTGTGACGGATCCGCTGTCCGGGATCTCCCTGCAGGATTTTGATATCGCCAAAGCCGTCATCGCAGGAAAACAAGGTTATGCTCATGGGTTAATCCTCTTGGTTGGATGGGGTCTAATTCTGGAGGCCGGATCCGAGCAAACGCTGTAGTTCGCGAGCCTTGTCAATTTTACTTCTGAGGCTTTCGGATGACTCCGAGGTCTTTTTTTGCTGGGTCCTGCTGGAGGTTGCCGACGGAGTTTGCTGTGGTAATGACGCGGAATCCGAATTCCTGACCGCTGGATTCTCCGTAGCTTCGTCAGTGGCGGATGCCAGCCCATTCCGTTCCGGAGGTGGCGGTGCCAGATGGATGGCGGGGGACGCCAGGAACGGTTTTTCAACCAAGTCCTTCGATGCCAGCCCGCCGATGATGGATCCGGCCAATGGCCGGAGAACCGGTTGCGGCCTGTCCGCCGGGGCCGGGAGCAGCGGGACTTCCAGGCAACGGCTATCGCAGAGGACGCGGGTGAGAATGGTGCGGACTTCCTGGTCGCTTTCCTGGATGGCCAGCAGGAACGGTTGCCGGAGCAACAGGTCGAGAAGCCCCGTTTTCATGAATTGCTGGGTGGGTTGGGATCGCTCCTTGCCGCTGCACTCCAGTTCCCGGATGGCCCGTTTCAGGTGGGTATCCGTGATGCGCAGCGTCAGGCGATTATCCAGGCTCATCCTTCCCCCCTGGGACGCAGATTCCCAACGATGAAGCGGACGATCCGCCGTCCTGCGGCCAGGGCGCCGTAGCCGAAGTGGCGCAGGACGAACAAGGCCGCGATGGTGGTCAGGCCGATCCAGAAGGTGATTGCGTGCGGGGGAAAGAGCATCAGCAGGATCGGCCAGAAGCCGTTGCCGTCGAGCTGCCAGAGCTTGGGATCCTGTGAAGCGAAGCGCCAGAAATTGGCTATCCCGTCGCTGTCTTCGTCCAGCATGTCATACCCCCTGCATCCGATGGTCAGCAGGGTTATAGGGCGTTGTCGGACGGTCTTACGGAATGGGGTCTAGTCGGACGTCCCGTCTGACGGCAGGTCCGATGCAATGGGAAGGTAGCCTCTGGGGAAAACGGCGGATAGGGCGTGCATTGCGTTACTGGTATCCACCATGATGGCTGCGCGTCTGGTCCGGTTGGGGACCCACATATTGTTTGTAGGCGGCAATCCAGTGGGTGGCGATGTCATGCTGGGCGGTGGCTAGGCTGATTTGGCCATGACAGACCAGCGCATGCAGGCGGTTTTCCAACTTGTCCTTCGTGTAGCTTCCCCAGCCGCCGATGACATGATGCGGTTCCGGCCAGAGGTTTCGGGGGGAATCCGGAGAGCCGCCGATTTCCAGGCTGATGAGATGATCCTCCTCATAGTCCCGCAACCGGTGATCGGTATAGCCGTATTGTCTGATGCCCTCGCGCTTCAGTTTTTCCGTATAACCCTCGGGAGGACGAATGGACTTGGTATAGCCGCCGCGCCGGCAAATGGTTTCGCGGATATTCGCCTGAGTCACCGCCGGGTTGCGGGCACCCGGGGTCAGCCTGGGATTGGGCTCCGCCTCTGATAGAGGGAACACCACGGCATAGCGGCCTTCCGCTGCGACCCCGCCGGCATTGGTCCGCCCGCCCTGGTTGCGCTGATCCAGGTGCTTTTCCACTTCATGCGCAGCCACCCCGGCGGCCGCATAGGCAGCGGCATGTTCGATGATGTGGCCGAACAGCCCGGCGTTTGCGTTGGTCATCGTGCCAGCCATGACGATGAACGAAAAAGCGATGCGGGCGAGAACGTTTTTACCGCAAACGGGTAACATGGCGAGAAAGATGCTCCTTATGAATGCTTGGGTGACCGGGTTGCCGCCGTGACAGCGCTTTTGGGTGGGGACAGGACAAAGGGTAGCCGCCAGCCGCGGCGGCAGAACGATCATGTGGCGGGGGCCCTCGATGACCTGAATGATCGGAGTCGGTGTGGGGGTTCGATGAAGAACACTACATCTCCTCGCCAAAAGATCGCCCTGCACCGCCTTTTTGCCGCCCGATCCGGCCTTGCCTTTCGCGCAGGGAGGCGCAATGCACGCAGCGTACCGCTGCGATTGCATCCACGCGCGCCGGCGGAATGGTCTCTCCGCAGTCCAGGCAATAGCGATTGCCCTGCTCGTCCTCATCCGGAGCTTCCCGCGATTGCTGGGCTTCGATAGCGCGATTCCGGAGCGCGGTGGCGACGGCTTCCATCTCGTTATTGGATGCCGCGTCTACCGGATCGGGACATCGCTCGGTTTCAAAATCTTTCATGCGACAGGTCCTTTAGTGGTTAGGCATGCAGTCATACCCAGGCGGGCAGGGCTGTTGATACTGTGGCGCCGTGGGGACGCAGGCATATCCCGGCGGACAAGGCGTATTCGCCGGCGGTGCGTAATATCCGGGCTGCGGCTGTTGGTATTGCCGCTGCTGGCTTCCGCTATGCCCCACGGCATACCCGGCCAGACCGCCCACACCGGCGCCGATGGCCGCACCCGCCAGGGGCGCGCCCGTCTGATTGCCGATCACAGCCCCGGTCAACGCGCCCAGGAGGGCGCCGCCGCCCGTGTCCGCGGTAGTGGCGTTGCTGGCATAGGGGTTGTTGGCGCAGCCCCCCAAGGGGAGCGCCGCGATGGCGATCAAGGCGAACTTGCGAACTTTCATGAAAACCTCCCGCCCCAAGGGCTTGTTGATTGGCAGAGTTTACCCCATGGTGTCGTTGTAAATCTGCAGATGGTGCTGGCGCATGTAAGCTCCCCATCCCAAATAGGAGCGCGTGCAGTTGTTCTTGACGTAGCTGATCTCCTGGCGCGCTGCGGGGATGTCGTCGCACCATTTGTTCTCGAGTTCCGCGCGATGGACATGATGGGCATACCAGCTCGTGCTATGGCCGCCGTAGGGGCCCAGATGATGATGGGTGGCACAACCGGCGAGGGCCGCAACGCCGACGGCGAGGAGTATGCGTTTCCAGTTCATTGTGCGCAGATAGGGTGGCCGTCCTGGTCTACCGTGATGACGTCATCCTCTCCCATGCCGGGATCCCAGGGGTCGATGCCCGTCTCATCGATTTCTTGCGCACTGATCTCCTGCCATCCCTGTTGCTCCGGCGTCAGCTCGGCCGTGGTTTCCTGGTTCTGCTCTGGTGCTTTCTCGTTCATGGCGATCTCCTTGTTACGATATCTCTCGATGAGACACTCTACTACGGTGAACCGCAAATGCGGGGCGTTAAGCATAGCCACTCATGACCCAGGTATGGGCCTCCGGGGTGATTCGCTGTCCCGCCAGCAATGTATCGGCATCCTGCGCGAAGCTGTGGCCATGGGCGTGTAATTCGTCTGTGATTGCGGCGGTCAACTGTTCCAACGGGGTGCGGAGCAGCCGGATGCGCATGGCGCTATCCAGGAACAGCCATTCGCGCACCGCCTGCAGGTGTCCGTTGGGGGTGCTCACCAGCCGTTGCGAGAGCACCAGGCGCAGGGACTCCAGCAGATCGGCGGCCATGCTCCGCGCTTCGGCGCCATCAAAACGCTGGATCATGCGGCCCACGGCATTGGCCACACCCGTGGTGTGGACGGTCGTAAAGACCTGATGGCCCGTCATGGCGGCCTCGATGGCGGCGCGGATCGTTTCCTGATCCTTGGCTTCGCCGACCAGAATGACGTTGGGCCGGCGCACCATGGCCTCGACCACCCCTTGGGCAAAACTCTCGATGTGCTCCGGCACCTGGGACTGGCTGACGCGCGGATGGTCGTACACAAACTCGATCGGGGCCTCCAGGGTGACGAACTTGTGATCGATCAATTCCGGTGCTTCTTCCAGGGCAACGCGGATCATGGCGGCCAGGGTGGAACTCTTGCCGCTGCCCGTCGGACCGGTGACCAGCACGATGCCATCCCGGAAGAAGCAGTTGCGGATCAGCACCTCCGGCAGATCCAGTTCCTGCCAGACCGGCGGCTTGTCCGCGATGGCACGCAGTGAGATTTGCACGCCCATGGAGGTATTGTTGGGGGAGCGCGGGACGCGAACCAGGACCACGCTGACCCGGAAGCGGAGGAAGACGGCGTTGCCCTCCGCATCCTGGGCAGGGACCGTAAAGAGGGTACGGATGCCCCGCCGGGTCTTTTGCAGCGTTCCCCAGCCATTGGTGTAAAAGGCTTCCACCAGCACTTCGGTATCGCGGGCGTCCACCTCGCGATCCAGCAGGTAGCGTCGGCCATGCTGCATGACCATGGGCGGCATGCCGGTGAGGAAGTCGACATCCGAGAAGCCCCCCAGGGGGCCCCTGGTCAGCCCGACCAGGAACTGGAGGATGTGTTCCTCTTTGCGGATGATGGGAAAGCGTACTTCCGGCGGCGCCAGGCGCACACCTGGGAAGGTTTCCTCCGCCAGGGCAATGCTCATCTCGGCAAGACCCGCCAGTGGCGGGGCGCCTGGAAACCGGCGGGGCGGGTGATGCGATGTTCGGCCACCCCCACGGCCATCCGTTGCGGCACACCATCCAGGCGCTGACCGCGTTCCACACCGAGATGGGCGACGGCGACCATCGGTTGAGCAACCTTGCCCTCCAGCAGCAGCCGCTGGTAGCGGATCATGCCGGTCAGGTCCATGGTCAGCTGGGCCAGGTCCTCCCGGTACAGGATATGCGCTTCCTGCAGTCCCGCGGCCCATCCCCGGGCGGCGGCTTGCACCCAGATGACCCGCTGTGTTGCAGTATGGGGCAACAAGGCCGGCGGAATGTTCTGCAGGGAAGGTTGATGGAAGTGTCGCAGGAGATAAGGGCGCCAGGTGGGCGTGACGGAATGAAAGGAGGCGGGCCGAACGATCAGGTAGATGGCATCGGCGATGCGGATCACGTTGGGTGCATAGTGCGCCTGCCGACTGCCTTGGATGATGACGGGCGGCAGGATGCCGCCTTTTTCCACCAGCGGCGCGAAATTGAAGACCTGGCCGAGGCGTTTGCTTTGGGCGTTCAGCGCCTGGTTGATGACGTGCGTTTCCGCAGCGAGTCCGCCCTGCGCACCAAAGGTTTCCGCTTCCTGTGCCAGGGCCTTGCGCTCCAGGTGCAAGGGGGATGCGGTGTGCGCGGCCAGCGCGGTGGTCGGACGCAGGTGTTCCAGTTGCGGTAAGGTCCACATGGCTCAACTCCCCAGATAGCGCAGCACTACGGTTCGCGTGGTGGCATTGACGGTGAGATCCGCGCGGCTCCCGGCCTGTACGGCGGCTTCCCGGAAATCATCGAACAGGGTATGGGATCCCGAGAGATGGACGATGATATCCGCCGGTGGCGTTTTCCCCTGTATATGCAGACGATAACCGGCGAAGGTAGAGAGTTTGTGAACCAGCGGGGCGATCGGTCCGGTCCATGCGATGGGCACGGTGCGGAACAAGGCCGGAGGTAATACCGGTGATCTGCCCAGAGGGGAATGCACGGCGGCGTTCTCTACAGCCAGCAGGTGCCAGGCATCCGCCACCTTGTCAGCGGCGCGATCCAGGGGCGGATTGATGGGCGGTGCAGGCATGGCAGCTGTTTCTACAGGATGCATGCGGGCGCAGCCGGTAAGGAGTAGAGTCGGCAGCGCGCCCGCAAGAATGGTCCGTTTGGCGAATCGAAGGAGAAGGTGCGGATGCATGTTTAACCTCTTCAAGAAAATTGCTCTTGAAGCAGTTATAAGATAATCCGATGGTGTCTTACCGCGTGTGGCCGCCGGCAGAAGAGCCGGATTACGGGCCAAGATATTAGACAGGCGGGGTTTTATTAGACAGTAGCGATGATGATTTCTCGCTAACTTATTGAAAATATGGGGTGGCTGACGGGGCTCGAACCCGCGACAACCGGAATCACAATCCAAAATCACACAAATACCTTGT
>Ga0315298_1000681_pt1 | contig 65536 bp, 63 predicted proteins | sample WHS_1_MG_FD_203077 | JGI IMG/M metagenome (GOLD analysis project Ga0315298, IMG submission 203077) | Extremophilic microbial mat communities from Washburn Hot Springs, YNP, Wyoming, USA - WHS_1_MG | ecosystem: Environmental > Aquatic > Thermal springs > Hot (42-90C) | place: USA: Wyoming...
TGTAAGGATATCCAGAGCTATCCCCCATGCCTTGAAAACTCCAGGGGTTCGGGGGCGGCGCCCCCGACTCCAAACGGACATTTTCCCTGAGCAATTAGCGGTCATAATCGCTGAGCAGTAACACCACCGCAGTTCGTCCTGGAGGCTACTGCAGTCGGGCCGGGACCTGCCTGGTCCCGACCCGGGGCATCCGTCACGTGCTCTGTTTCAGCAGTTGGCGGGCCTCGTCGCCCACCCCCATCTCGAGGCAATCGCAGTAGGTGGAGTAGATCGCCTTGTCGAGAACCCTGATCAAGGAATCCTCCACCTGACCCGCACAGCTGCGTCTCAGCCAGAGCAGCCTCCGGAGACGCAGGAGGAACATCCGCTGCTGTCCCTGGGGGCCGCCGGGCGTACTGTCAAAGGCGGACTCCGCGCCACGCTGCCAAGCAGGATGTGGTGCTGCCATTTCTCCCGACCTCCTATTGGGCGAGCTGTGCGGACTCCCCGCCTCCATTTACCGGTCGGTCGGGGATGCTCGGACAGCAACTCTCGGACTGCAGCGACAGTCCCGCTTTGCGTAGCGCACGTCGTGTGCCAGGGCCACCGAACGTAGGAGAGGGAGGGTCCTTAGGATGCACAACCCTTTTCTTAGTACATGGAGGCCTGTGGCCTTCAAGACGGCAGCAAGGGAGGGTCCATCGTGCGGAGATAGGGTGGGGCACACGGATTGCGTTGCCACCGATCCTCGAGCCTGCGATGCTGATCATGAGAGGGGCCGCAATGAGAGAACACGAGGACTACTTCACGCAGACATCCCCCGAGGCTGTCTCCGAGGAGGATCAGGAGATCCTCGACTGGCTGAATCGCGCCCTGGCCTCTGACCCTCGAACCACCGATGCCCTCATCATGGCCGAGGTTCATGACGGCGAGGTGATCCTCAGAGGCGATGTTACAGTGCCGGGTGTAAGGGCTGCTGCGGAGGATGTGGCGTGGGGTATCCCGGGTGTGCACTCGGTGGTGAACCAGATAGTGGCTCACGGCCCCGCCGCCGAGGAGTGAGTCTTCAAGCGACTGGTCGGCCTGGCTGGACTCCACAGGGATGCGCGCGGTTCCGCCGATCCCTGTACCCAAGAATGGTTGGCCCGCGACGGCCTAAGGGCAGCCGATCCCCACGCTTCGCTCCTTGAAGGGGCCGGTGTGGTTGTCTTACGATCATTCCATCTTGGGGGATCTCTTGTCGGCCCTTGGATGTTGGTACAGGATGGCGAGCCCGAAGTCCTTGCGCATGACTTGTAGTGGTGGACGCTGGGCTGCCAAGGTGTGCGAAGGGGGAGGCCATGGGGTTCTCGCAGACTCTGCTGGATGGCGCAAAACCGCTCAGGGATCGGATTCTCGCTCACCCGTTCGTCCAAGGGTTGGGCGATGGGACACTGCCCGTCGAGAAGTTCCGGTTCTACCTGGAGCAGGACTACCTTTTCCTCATCGAGTACTGCCGGGTGTTGTCCCTGGCGGTCGCCAAGAGCCGGGAGCCGGGCACCATGCGGCGGTTCGCCGAGCTTCTCCACTCCACCCTGGAGGTAGAGATGGAGCTCCATCGCGGCTACTCCGCCCAGTTCGGCCTTAGCGCGCGGCAGATGGAGACAGCCGCGCCCGCAGCGACGACCCACGCCTACACCAGGCACCTGCTCGCTATCGCGTGGGGCGGCGGCCTAGGGGAGATCGCTGCCGGGTTGCTGCCGTGCCAGTGGGGTTATCTGGAGGTTGCGACGCGACTGGCGGAGGCAGGCGGCTCGACGCCGACCAACCCTTACCATCGCTGGATAGAGAGCTACACGGCGAATGAGTACGCCGACCTCGCCCACTGGATCAGGGGGCTGGTGGACGCGGTGGCCGAGCAGGCGGGGCCCGTTGGGCGCATGGCGATGGAGACTGCCTTCGTGGAAAGCAGCCGCTACGAGCTGATGTTCTGGGACATCGCCTGGAAGGGCGGTGCTGACGGGGTCTGGCTCCCCTCGTCGAGGACCGCCGGCATCTGAGGTTGGGCGCATCCTTGCTACAGTGCAACCCTGCCGCATTGCCTGATTCCCGGGAGCGGGGTACCATATCTGGGCAGGGGATGGCTCCAGAGTCGGCTTCGTGCGACCTGCCTAGAAAGTCGGTTCTCAGGATCAGTGTCACGACCCGAGCGAGGCGAGTCGAACGATGTGGGCAAAGGGGTTCCGAGGTCGGTCGGGAGCTCCGCTTCCGCAGCCCGCCACTCGACGATGCCACCTGAGGAGATCGCCCACATCCTGGAGCAGGGTGACATTCTCGCGTATGAGGGGATGCCCAGCGGCAGCAACTATGCCTTCCTTGTGCTGATCTCGGCGGGCGCCGAGCGCCAGCTGTTGGGCGTCTACAAACCGCAGCGTGGCGAACGGCCCCTGTGGGATTTCCCTCGCGGCAGCCTCTTTCGACGAGAGCACGCGGCCTACGTGGCCAGCACGCACCTGGGCTGGCCCAACATCCCCGTGACGGTCATACGCGACGGCCCCTTCGGTCCTGGAAGCGTGCAGCTCTACATACCCACCGCCGACGACGCGAGCCTGTTCTCCTTTGGACGGCGGAAGCGCGAGGAGCTGGCGCGCATCGCTCTGTTCGACCTGTTGGTCAACAACGCCGACCGCAAGGCGGGGCACTGCCTGCTGGGTGTCGACGGCCGTGTCTGGGCTATCGACCACGGGCTGACCTTCCACGTGGAACCCAAGCTGCGGACCGTTCTGTGGGATTTCTGCGAACAGCCCATTCCCAAGAGGCTGTTGTATGACCTGGCGAAGCTTCGCGAGGACGGGCAGCGCCGGGATCGCCTGCGGTCCCAGCTGTCGGTGGACCTGGCAGCAGACGAGGTGGAGGGCTTCTTCCGCCGACTGGACCGGATCTTGTCGGCTGGCAGGTACCCGAGGCTGGACCCCCAACGCAATGTCCCCTGGCCACTGATCTGACCGGGCTGGCGCCGGGTCGAGCGGTTGGACGCCCACCTTTGCCGGCTTGTGGTATGCTTTGTGGCGACCTCCAATGTCATGGAAGAGGCCGGAATGAGCAACACCCCAAAGGACTTCGGACCGGTTGAGCGGCTGGACGCTGACGCGGAGGGGCCGCCAGGTCAGCGGGTGTTCCGACTGCTGGTGGCAAGCCGCGTTGGGTCCGCCGCGTTGGAGCTGGAGAAGGAGGAGCTGCGGGCGCTAGGAGTGGCGATCGACCAGCTGTTGGCTCGCGTCTCGGGTCAGCCGGAGTGGAAGTACTACGGAAGGGCGCCCGAGCCCTACCAGCCCGCGCCTGCTCTCCCGTCGCCGACGGTGGTGGATTTCAAGATCGGGCAGCTCTCGCTGGGATACGAGACCGAGACCGACATGTTCATCATCCTCGCCCACGACTCCGAGGACGATCCGGAGGGGCCACCAACCTTCAGCTGCCTCGCGACCGCATCCCAGGTGCGAAGCCTGAGCCGGCGCATCGAGTCCGTGATCGCGGCCGGAAGACCCACGTGCCCACTCTGCGGCGACCCGCTGGAGGCCGAGGGACACGCCTGCGTCCGCGCCAACTGAGGCCGGACTGCCCCCTTCGGCCGCCAGAGTCTCGATCCTCGCCCGGCAAGAGACACGTCGGGCCGGTGTGTGGGATCACCGGCCCGACGCAGCGAGAAGGCTGTCCCCCCGACAGGCTTCTACACCTCCACCTTAAGCAAGAAGCGTTCCAGCCAGATCGCCACAGACGCGGTGCCTTGGGCTCTTTACGGGCAGCCACCTAGGTGGCTGCGCCGCTATTCCATCTTGAAGGCAATGTCTACTTCGAAGATTGGGAATCCGGGTGAAAGGTCGAAGAGGCGCCGCTGTGTGGTGCAGACTCAGGGTAGGCCTGGAGTGCACCACGCGATTGCGGTCGGAGGCGTCCACTCCAGGGAGCGCGGGCGTCCAGTCTTCAATTCGCGGCCGAGAGGGCTCCGTCCCCGTGCTGGAGCTGCGATCGTGTGGGGAACCGCAATCAGGAACGGGTCTTCGAGGCAAGTTTGCTCACGGTTGCTGCCCTCGACTATAATATGGCCATGGCTAGGAGAATGCGGCGAGGCCACCCGGGCGGATCTCGTGTGAGGCATCTCGGGAGCCTCGCTAATAGTGTTTGCCTCGAAAGGAGAGGGGATGATTAAGATCCGGTTGCGCAGGACCGGCGCCAAGAAGCAGCCCAGCTACAGGATCGTGGTGGCAGATGTTCGTGCCCCGCGCGACGGCAAGTACATCGATCTGGTGGGGCATTACAATCCTCTGACCGAGCCAGCTACCATCCACGTCGATGTAGCCAAGGCGGCCAAGTGGGTTAGCCAGGGTGCGCAGATGACGGAGACAGTGGAGAAGCTGTTCACCCGGGCAGGGGTGATTGAGCAGGTCAGAGGGGCCAAGGGCTAGATCTTCTGCCGGGGAGGGACGGGCTCGAAGCTATGAAAGATCTGGTGGAGTTCATAGCCCGATCTCTGGTGGACGATCCCGATTCGGTGCGGGTTGCTGAGATCGAGTCGGATCAGCTCACCACCTACGAGATCGAGGTGGCTCCGGACGATGTGGGCAAGCTGATCGGACGCCAGGGGCGCATCGTCAAGGCTATCAGGTCCGTGGTGAGGGCCGCAGGCGCCAGGCAGGGCAAGAGGGTGACCGTGGAGGTCGTCTAGCCGACAGGGAGCCCCCGGGAGGTGGAGGGCATCCGCCGTGTATCTGGTTGTCGCCCGCATCGTCTCGCCTCAGGGGAACCGGGGCGAGGTGAAGGCCGAGCTGATCACCGATTTCCCCGAGCGGTTCGCTATGACCTCTGCCGTCTACCTAGGACCTGAGCACCGCCGGTACGAGCTGGAGGGCTACCGGCTGCAGAAGGGCGCCGTGGTTCTGAAGCTGCGGGGAGTCGATTCCATCCAGGAGGCGGAGCCGCTGAGGGGGATGCTGGTGGAGGTGCCCGAGGAAGAGGCGGTGACACTTCCGGAGGACCATTATTTCTGGCATCAGGTTCTTGGCCTCAGGGTGGTCACCGTTGATGGCGAGCCGCTCGGAACGGTAGATGAGATACTGGAAACCGGTAGCAACGACGTCTATGTGGTGCATGGTCCTCAGGGCGAGCTGCTGATCCCTGCCATAAAGCGGGTAGTGAAGTCCGTGGACCTGGATCGCGGTATCATGACCGTCGAGCTGATGGAGTGGATCTAGACCGGTTTCCCCAGCGTGGTGCGGGATCTGAGGTTCGCCAGGAGGACGTCCTGAGGGAAACCTGTTGTGGAAGTTGCGACCTAGTTCTACATGGGCGATCGGCCGAGAGTCTATCGGACCAGGGGTGTGGTGCTGAGGAGGATCGACCTCGGCGAAGCCGACAAGATCCTCACCCTCTACACTGCCAACCTTGGTAAGCTGCGTGCTGTGGCGAAAGGGGTGCGAAGGCCCGGGAGCCGGCTGGGTGGGCACCTGGATGATCTCTCCTATGCGGACATGCTTCTCGCCAAGGGGAGGGATCTGGATGTGATCACCCAGAGCCAGACCATCAGCTCCTTCCGTGGGATGCGCGACGACCTGAGGCGTACGACCCTCGGCTACTATGTAGCCGAGCTGGTGGATGGCTTCACCGAGGAACGGATCGAGAACCGACCCCTGTTCGATCTGCTGGTGCACACCCTCGAACTCCTCTCTGAGGCGAAGGACCTAGCCACATCGGTCCGCTTCTTCGAGCTCCACCTTCTCGACACGGTCGGGTATAGGCCCGAGCTGGCCCGCTGTCTCGGCTGTGGGAAGGAGATCCTACCCGAGCCCAACTACTTCACGGCTGCAGGTGGAGGTGTTCTGTGCCCGACCTGCGGTCGGCATGATCCCTCAGCCTCACCCCTTTCGCTTGACGGGCTGAAGGTGCTTCGATACCTTCAGCGGCTGCCGGTGTCCCCTCCCGGTGGGATCCGGCTGGATGCGGCGACCCGGCGTGAGACCGAGTCCACCATGCGCTCCTATCTGGAGCATCTCCTCGAGAGATCCCTGAGGTCGACGGCCTTTCTGGACCGGCTTCGGATAGAGGAGTCGCTCGGGGTCTATGGGGCGGACTGATGCGGGTGGCAGTCGCACAGTTGGGGGTGGCATGCATCGTGGTCGTGCATACTGGTTGAGCTCGCCCTGCTGATGCTGCACTTGGTCGTGTGCAGCCTGCCTGTCCAGTGCAACAGGCGACGGAGGTAGTGAACACCATGCGGTTAGTAATCCTCGTCCTGGTCTACGTTGCATCTATCTGCCTTCCGTGGACGGCGAGCGCCGACTCCGGGCCGGTGTTCAGGCTTGGCTTCAAGCTGCTGGCGGACCAGATCCCCGAGGAGGTGGGGCAGCCCATCGAGGATGAGCACTGGGAGGCAGGCGGAGTGTCTGTCCAGGCTACCACCCGGGGGCTAATGGTGTGGAACAAGGCGCAGAACTGGACGGCCTTCACCAACGGCTGGTGGACCTGGGTGAACGGGCCGTTCGGGGTCCAGGACCGCCCCAACGGGGAGCGCTTCGACTGGGAGGTAGCCGCTACCGTGGTGGCACCCGAGCCCGAGCCCACGCCCGAACCCTCTCAAACGCCGCCCACTGGAATGGACAACTCCGTGGAATACCGATACTACGACCTGAGGGGCAAGACGGCGGGAGAGCTTCTGGCGGGGCTGGAGTCATCGCCGTGCGGCGCAGGCGAGTGGGGCTGCACATCATGGAACTACTCAGTCAGCTACTACCGTCGACCCGATGGCAGCTACGCCGTTCCCCCAGGAGCGCCCTACTACCATATCCGTGTCCTACTTCCACGCTGGACACCGCCACCGGACGCCTCAGGGGAGCTGGTAGCAGCCTGGCAGCGGATGGTTGCCGCTCTGGAGGCCCACGAGAAGAGGCATGTGGAGATCGCACTGTCGGACCTGGCGTCGCTCCGTGAGGCCATCGAGCGGGCTCGCGGGCCGGAAGAGGCTGAAGCAGCCCTCAGGGCGGGGAAGCTACGTATCGAGCAGGACCAACAGTACTACGATTGGGTGACCGAGCACGGCAAGAAGGAAGGCATCGCTTTTCCCTGATCAGCCTACCAGACCCCGGAGCTGCAGCTCGGCATTGGCCTCGTCCAGGCGGTCCTCGGCCGTCTGATTGGCTACCCATTCCGCCAGCTCTCGGATGCCGGCCTCGAACGAGACCCTGGGTTGGAACCCAAGGGCGGCGATCCGGCCGATGTCGGCGTAGCAGTGCCGGATGTCCCCTTTTCGGTATCTCCGAGTGACAACCGGCCGGAGCCCGGGCGGGCCCACCTCCCGGCACACGATCTCTGCCATCTCCAGAATGGAGAGAGGCCGGCCGGTCCCCACGTTGAACGCTCCCCCGTCCGCCTCCTGGTTGTCCATGGCCAGCAGCAGTGCCTGCACCACATCCGTCACGTGGATGAAGTCACGGCGTTGAAGGCCGTCCTCGTACACCAGGGGCGGCTTTCCATTGAGGGCGCGCGAGGAGAAGATGGCTGCTGCGCCCGTATATGGGTTCGAGAGCGACTGACGCGGACCATAGACGTTGAAGAAGCGGAGGGAAACGGTGGGGATACCATAGGCTCTGCCGATGCAGAGGGCCATCTCCTCCTGGTCCTTCTTGGATATGGCGTAGATGGAGGCCGGTTGGAGGGGTTTGGACTCGCGGGTGGGCTCCGGACTAAGCGGCTCCAGACAGTGAGGGCAGAGCGGTTCCCACTGACCCTCCCGCATTCGAGCCTCGTCCCTGGGCATCGACTCCACCGGTCCGCAGGTTGGGCACCTGTAGCAGCCCTCGCCGTAGATGGACATGGACGAGGCGAGAACCAGCTTTCGAACACCGCCCCTGCGGCCTACAAGGGTCTCCAGAAGGGTCGCCGTGCCGAGGGTATTGATGGAGACGTAGCGGGCTATTTGGTACATGGATTGCCCAACGCCGACGGCGGCGGCTAGGTGAAAGACCACCTCCATCCCTTCTAGCGCGGAGGCCAGCACCCCGTGATCCCTCACATCCCCCACGATCAGCTCGGCTGCCGGGTTGAGGTAGGAGGGCGGTCCCCCTGAGGGTCCGTGAACCTGGGGGTCCAGGCTGTCAAGCACCCTCACCTGCATTCCACGGCGCACCAGAGAATCGACCAGGTGCGATCCGATGAACCCGGCCCCGCCGGTGACCAGCACCCTATCCATCTATTATCACTCCATCAACCGCAAACTGGTGGACCCGAGATTGCACTCACAAGGGCATGGCTTGCCAAACGGCTGGATGCTGCGCGCTAACGTTGTTCCCCTCGGTGGCTCGCGCACTGTGCCTCGCCCCAGGAGAGGGACCGACGGCGAGGGGCTCGTGGAGCTGCGCCAGCTGGGGCGGCTCCTGGACAGGCCGAATAGCGATGAGTCTAGGGACTTTCATTCGGTGTCGCCGCTACTGCGGCTGGCAGAGTACGACCCTCGTTCCCTGGTCCGAGTGGAGTTCGTAGCTCCGTCCTTGTATCTCGAGAACCACCCGAAACCCAGGTGTTATCACCTGAGCATAAGCCTTGCCCGGGGCCGGACAGCCTAGCGACGAATCCCTCCAGTCGACGGGCTCGATCCGTTGCACCACGATCTCCGAGGGGTCGGCACCTGTTCGCTGCGCCAGCTCCTGCTTTGCCATCTCAAGCACTCTCGCCTCGGCTGGGGTCATGGAGCCCATCGGTTCCGTCACGGCCGGCCTCCCTGTGGGTGTGGGGGTGGATGTCGGGCCTCCCATCGGCGCGCACGCCGCGACCACGCCCGCCAGCGTAGCCCACAGCACGATCTCTGCCACGCGCATGGGTTGGCTCCCTCCCCTTTGTCCTGGATCGCGCGGATCGCCATCTCCATTATAGCTCCAGGCGATCTCGCCCGTCCGCGTCCAGTCCAATGGAGAGGGGTGTTCCGAGTATCGCCGACCGAGGGGCGATACCCCGACCGTCACCCCTAAATGGCTCGATGGTGCGGCCTATCCCACGGGCACCCACGAAAGCCTGCACGCCGGCCAGCCCGTGCACGTTGCTGTGGAACCTTGCAAGGCCGGTAGCGACCAGGAAAGAAGGTGGTACGGATCGTGCGAGTCTCGACTCATGCCTACCGCGGGAGGAGCGATGCCTCGTACTCAGTACGGACCCCAGTACGACCCAACGACCGTCTCGGTTGGTGTAGATGGAGCATCGCAGGGTGGCGCTGCCCTGGAGGTGCGTTGCCCGGATGGCTCCCCATCTATTCCGGATGACGTGATGGAGCTCCTATCCCCTCTCCTGATGAGCCTCTCGCGGGCGGTGGACGGGGCTGCCGTGGCGATCATCCTCCCCAGATCGCTCTCCGGAGGGTCCTCGGAGGGAGCTGGACCAGCTGTTCTCTGTGCCCTGCAGCCTGAGTTGTCGCTGCGAGGATTGGGCGAGCTCATCGCCGAGGCGTCCACCGAGATCCATCGATCGGCGTCAAGCATGGCGGATGGGGCCCAGTTGCCGCTCTATCTGCCCATTCCTTCGCTGTCAGGGTTCCAGAGGGCAGGGGTGCCCGTGTGGGCGATCAGCCTGGACGGAGAGGACTCGGCAGCCTTGCTGCTCATGGATGGCGCGGATGGGCCGATATCCCCCCGACGGGCTTCACTGGTGGACGGGTTTGCCAGGGCGATAGCTGCCGGTCTCAAGGCTATCCTCAGGCAGAGGCGGCGTGAGAGAGCTTCCGGCGCCCTTCTGGAGGTGGTTCGAACGGCCGGATCCACCCTGCAGCTGGAAGAGGTGCTCTCTTTGGTCACCGAGAACACCGGCAGGCTGGTGGGAGCCGACCGCTGCTCGCTGTGGCTGCTGGACAAGGACGGCAGTACCCTTCTCCCTTCGGCGCTCAGCGGGATGTCTCCCGACTTCGTCAGGCAGTGGAAGCAGTATCCCCTTTCGCTGGAGAGCGAGCCCCTCTCCAAAGAGGCCATCGAGACGGGGAAGCCGGTACTGGTCGCCAATGCCGCCGATGATCCCAGAACGGACAAGGACGCTGTGCGGTTCTTTGGGGACAAGACCATTCTGGTGCTGCCTGTGGTTGCCAAGGGACAGGTGCAGGGGACACTCTACATCAACCATGTGACCGAACATCACCGCTACTCGATGGAGGAGATCGAGACGGCCATGGCCATCGCCAACCAGGCCGCCATCGCCATCCAGAATGCCAGGCTGTACCGCGAGGTGGAGGAGTGGAACAGCCAGCTGGAGCGGCTGCAGGCCATCATGTCCAAGCTGAGCAGGTCCAAGAGCGTCTCCTCCATCGCCAACATCGTGGCCGACGAGCTCAGGAACCTGATCCGGTACGACAACTGCCGCGTGTTCGTCCTTCAGGAGGACACCAACGAGCTGGTGCCCTTGGCGGTGGTGAGCTCCAGCAGGGACTACTGGATCGAGAGGATGGAGGATCTGCAGATACAGGTGGGGCAGGGCGTGACCGGCTGGGTGGCTCAGCACGGGGTTCCGCAGATCGTGGGCGATGTGGAGCGGGACCCGCGAGCCTACCATGTCCCGGGGACGCCGGTTCTGGACGAGTCGATGATCGCCGCGCCCATCAATTTCGAGGGACGTGTCATCGGGGTCATCACCCTCTCTCGTCTTGGCCTGAACCAGTTCACTGTGGACGAGCTACGCCTTCTAGACGTGTTCGCCAACGAGGCGGCCATAGAGTTCGAGAATGCTAGGCTCTATCAGGAGACGCAGAAGAAGAGCAGAGAGCTGCTGGCGTCCTTCCACCGTGTCGGCGACGCCCTGGCGACCGGCCTGGAGCCGAACCAAACCCTCCAAATCATCGTGGACCTGGCGGCCGAGATGGTGAAGGCGAAGGGCTGTGCCCTGATGCTGTTGGACGAGGGCAGCGGGGAGCTGGTGTTCCGTGCAGCCCGAGGCCTGCCAGTGGACGTGGGCCAGGTCGATCGAGCGCAGGCCGGGCGTGGGGTGAGCTGGCAGGTGGTGAAGGAGGGGGCGCCGAGGCTCATTTCCGACCTGGCGGCGGTGGAGAGGCCCTCCTGGCTGCGGCAGGGCGCGGAGGAGCTCCGCTCGTACCTGGGAGTGCCGCTCACCATGCAGGGGCAGGTGGCCGGGGTGCTCTCCGTTTTCGGCAACCGGGTGGACCAGTTCAGCCAGGCCGATGTGGAGCTTCTCTCCTCCTTTGCCCACCAGGCGGCCATAGCCATCCGGAACGCTAGCCTCTTCACTTCGCTGCAGGAGCGCGTGCGCGAGCTAACGGGGCTGGCGGAGGTGTCCCGAAGCATCGCGAAGCTGACGGATCTCGATGATACCTACCGGGAGCTCACCAAGTCCATCGCTCAGCTGCTGCAGGCGGAGAGCTGCATGCTGCTGCTCCTGGGAGAGGACGGTCGGCTTCTGCCCCAGCACCCCGCCTTTGGGTTCAGCCAGGAGGAGCTGGAGGAGGTGAAGCTGAGGATAGTGGATAGGGCCTCCTCGTCCGCGACGAAAGGCTGTCCCATCCGTTCAGTGGACGGCCTTCAGGTGGCCTGCGATGGGGAGTGGAGGCGTCAGCCGGCCTTGCTGGCGCCCTTGAGGGCTCAGGATCGCCTGATCGGGGCGGTGCTGGTGAGCGAGCGCCCCGGTTCGCGGTTCAATGAGAACGACCTGAGGCTGCTCACCATCCTGTCGACCAACGCAGCGGTGATCGTCCAGAACGCGATACTGTACCAGAGCGTCGATCGAGAGCGAGACGAGCTGGACGCCATCATCAGCAACACCTCCGATGCCATCATCATCTTCGACCAGGAGAAACGGGTCATCCGCATCAACGCCGCGGCCGAGGCCCTGACCAGCTGGAGGTCGGATGAGGTCGTGGGGCGGAGCTGTGTGGAGACCCTGTTTTGTCTGCCTGGTGATCCCGGCAGGCGGAAGCCGGCGGTGTCCATGCTGGATGTGATAGACAAGCGGGAGCCGAGTCCGTACTTCGAGACGGTGATCGTGACCAAGGATAGCCTGGAGAGGGACGTGGCGGCCAGCTACTCCTTCGTACGATCGGCCACCAGGGGGGAGAGCCTGGGGGTGGTCATCGCCCGGGACATCAGCAAGCTCCGAGAAGTGGATCGGATGAAATCGGACTTCGTCTCCATGGTCTCGCATGAGCTGCGCACCCCGCTGGGGCTGATCAAGGGGTATGCGTCGACCCTGCTGAACCCGCAGCTATCGCTGGATCAGCCCACGGTGCAGCGCTTTCTCATGGGCATTGATGGAGCCGCGGACCGCCTCGCCAGGCTGATAGAGAACGTGCTGAACGTTTCCAGGATAGAGTCCGGCCTCCTCAAGATCTCGCCACAGCAGGTGGATCTGACCCACCTGGTGTCGGTGGCGGTGTCGACGGCCAGGGCCTCCTCCAAGGGGAGGGAGATCCAGCTGCACGCCCCGAGGCGGGCTATCAAGGTAGAGGGGGATAGGGTACAGCTGGAGCTGGTACTGGACAATCTGCTGGGCAACGCCATCAAGTACTCGCCGATGGAGAAGCCGATAAGGGTAGAGCTGCGCAAGCGGCCGACGGAGGCCGAGATCAGGGTCATCGACCATGGGATCGGGATCGCGGCGCAGCACCTGCCCAGGGTGTTCGACAAGTTCTACCGGGTTGAGGGCGGGCAGAGCCGTCGGACCCCGGGCAGCGGGCTAGGTCTCTACATTTGCCGGAACATCATCGAGGCGCATGGTGGGCGGATATGGGCGGAGAGCAGACTGGGTGAGGGCAGCACCTTCGTCGTGGTCCTGCCCTTGAGACAGCGCGAAGGGTCCGAGCGAGCCGCCGATCGGGAGGCTGGCCAAGGGGTGGAGGAGGTTGTGGCCGATGAATAGGTGCCGAATACTGGTGGCAGACGACGAGCCGGGCATAGTGGATATCGCCAGGGCCAATCTGGAGGGCCACGGTTTCGCAGTCGTGGAGGCCTATGACGGAGAGGAGGCCCTGCAGAAGGTGCGGGCGGAGAGACCGGACCTGGTGGTGCTGGATATACTGATGCCCGGGCTGGATGGGTGGGCCGTTCTTGAGAGGATCGAGGCCGACCCGGAGCTGTCCGGCATACCCGTCATCATGCTGACTGCTCGGGTCAGCGATGAGGACGTGCTCCGAGGTCTGGAGTCGGGCGCGGTGGAGTACATGACCAAGCCATTCTACCCGGAGGACCTAGTGGCGGCGGTGAAGATAAATCTCCATGTCTTCGACCCGCACCTGAGACAGCAGCATCGGAGGCTGCTGGCCGAGAAAAGGCGGCGGCTGATGGCCTCCCGCGGGCAGAAGAGCTGATTGATCTGGCGCTGGGAAGAGCGTTGCGGCCACGAAAGGCAACGTACGGGCGACCGGAAGTGGAGCTATCCTCCCCCTTCCGCAAAGAGGGGGATTGTGGTGAGGGTGATGGTGCGATCGAGGGTGGTGGTGGTTGAGGACGAGCCGGAGATGCTGGAGATCATAAGGGTCAACCTGGAGCAGGCCGGTTACGAGGTGATCGGTGCCAGGGACGGTCTGGAGGGATACGAGGCGATCGAGGCATCCGATCCGGCCGCGGTGATCCTGGACCTCAACCTGCCCAACATGTCGGGCTTCCGGCTGGCGAGGTTGCTTCGGCGCGACCCCCGTTGGAGGCTGACTCCGCTGATCGTGGCCACGGCCCTCTGCTTCGAGGAGGCAGAGGAGCTGGTCAACGAGGGGGTGGCCGGCTTCATCACCAAGCCCTTCAATCCATCGGATCTGGTGAGCAGGCTCGACTACATCCTATCCCGTTCCCCTGGGGCTGGTTCGATGGGCGAGGCCGTTTCCTAGCCGGTACCCTGACCCGATTCGGTGCTCTGGTGGCTCCCTTCGTCCGGGGTGAGCCACTGATGCGCCCAGATGGTGAGGGCCTCCATGATGTCCCCCAGGGATCTCCCCTTCTCGGTGAGGTGGTACTCCACCCGAACGGGGGTTTCGGGGATCACGGTTCGGACCACGAGCCCCTCCGCCTCCAGCTCCTTTAGGCGCTCGGAGAGCATTCGGTCGCTGATGCCGGGTATCGTGGCGGCCAGGTCGCTGAACCGGTCGACGCCGCTGAGGAGCGCTCGGAGGATGGCCCCGGTCCAGCGGCGGCCTATCAGCTCCACGGCCCGGCGGTAGTATGGGCAGAAAGCCTCGGATTCGGTTGGCTGCGCCATGTGAAAGCGGCCCTCCTGACCGGCACCAGCTCCGCTGATGCCGACGGCTGCACTGAACTATAGCAATTGTATCATACGCGGCTATCTTGACAGCAGGAGCCTACGAAAGTATAGTGACTTCTGACTCATAATCCAACGAGACTGTGGGTGCACACCAAAATGTGGGGAGAGGCTCAAGATGGCAGAAGCGATAGAGGGCAGCACCAGTAGCGCCGTTAGGAAGTGGTCTATCGACCCCGTTCACTCCAGCGTGGAGTTCGCCGTGAAGCATATGATGGTCACCACCGTCCGCGGCAGGTTCACCACGTTCGAGATCGACCTGGATTTCGATGAGTCGGAACCCGCGCGGACCTCCATCGAGGCGCGTATCGACGCGGCCAGCATCGACACCAGGGCAGCCGATCGGGATGCACACCTTCGGTCGGCCGACTTCCTGGACGTGGAGAACTTCCCGCTGATCACCTTCAAGAGCAAGAGGGTCGAGCCTCTCGGCCAGGGGCGATACTCCGTCGTGGGCGACCTGACGATCCGGGGGGTCACCCGAGAGGTGGTGTTGGACACCACCTTCGGCGGCGTGATGAAGAACCCCTGGGGTATGGAGGTGGCCACCGCCAGCGCAGAGACCAGGATCAGCCGCAAGGAGTTCGGCCTGAACTGGAACGCTGCCCTGGAGACTGGGGGCGTGTTGGTGGGGGACGAGGTGAGGATCTCCCTGGAGGTGGAGGCGATCAAGCAGGGATAGGCAGCGGCGGGGTCGACCGGGGAATAGGGCCGTGCCTCTCTCCCGGCCGACCCCATTCGTCTACAGTTTCAGCTCCCCGTTCTCGATCAAGAGCTCCTCGTCCAGCCTCAGGGTAGGCTTGCTCATTATCAGGTCGTAATGGCTGCTGGCTTTCACAGTCCCTCCAAGGGTAATGCTGGTGCCGGTCCCGATGTGGATGCTGCCTAGCACCCCCTCATCCTCCAGCATGATCCCCGTGAAGCGACATCGCGGGTTCATCCCTATCCCCATCTCGGCTATGTTGTACACGTTGGGGTCGGCCTGCTGCTCCCATGCGGCCTTCAGCCGGCCCACCTGCTCCGCGTCCCCACCCTCGATCCCGACGATGAAGCCGTCCCTCACAGTGAAGCGGATGGGCTCCTTCAGAAGGCCGATACCCAGGTAGGGGATGCTGGCGTCGGCGACGATCACCCCGTTGGCCGTGCCCTCGATGGGCGAGAAGTTCACCTCCGCGGTGGGGGCTGGCGAGAACTCGCCCGGCTCCACCACGCACGGCATGATGTTGACCCTTCGACCCTCCACCCGGAAGGTGAGATCGGTGCCTTCGCGGCTGTTGATGTGGACAGCCTTGGCCCTAGCCATCCGCTCCCCGACCGCCTTGCATCGAGCCTTCACCTCCGAGAAGTTGGCCTCCAGCCCTCCCGAGACCATCATCTCCTCGGTAACCGCCGTAAGGGCTATGGCTCGGCTGCCGGCAGCCACCGCTTCCTTCACCGCCCTCGTGTGGGTGATGGATATGCTCACCGCGGAGAAGACCACATCCGCAGCCTTCATGGCAGCAGCCACGGGCTTCGGCGGCTCGCTGGAATCGGACGCCCGCTGGTCGATGACGGCGATCACCGCCTCGGCCCCTCTCTCCTTGGCGGCCGCACCAAGGGCTTCAGCAATGGAGGTCATGGGCCTGTCGGCCACGATCAAGACCGTCTCGCCCGGCTTCACGTTGGTGCATGGGCCTACCAGGGTTCTCGCCCCTTTCATCATCTCGGCCAGCGTAGGCATGGATCGGCTACCTCCTTCTCTCCCTCGTCCGTTTCGGCCCCCTCCTAGGGCTCCCTGCTCCCTCGAACCTGCGGCAGCGCCGTCCGCACCGTCCCGCGATAGAGCCTCGGACGGTCTGCCGTCGGATCATAGCATGACGCTCGGGGGGCCACAAATTCTTGACACTTTTTGATAGGGATACCTATAATTCGTCAATCGTAGGGCGCTTGGCCAGGTGCAGCCCTTGGCCACGCGGGAGGGTAGAGGCTGGTGGCTTTGAGGGATAGCAGTATCCGCCACGGTAGGCCCAGACTGGAGGGCCAGAGGATAGCCCGTCTCCTCCTCCTGGCCGGCGGCCTGGCGGCCTGTGTGGCCTTCGTTCTGTCCTTCCATCTACTCCCCAGCAGGTACGAGCTCCACGAGGGCGACGTTACCCCCAGCAACATAAGGGCCGCCAAGAGGGTTCAGTATGTCTCGGCCATAGAGACCAAGGCCGAGAGGGAGCGTGCTGCCAGCAGCGTGCAGGAGGTGTACGTATTCGATGCTGGCGTTGCCTCGCAGCAGAGGGCCCGATTGGTGGCTGCCCTGCAGTCCGCTAGCACCGTTCGCACCAACAGCGCCTTGTCGCCCGATGCCAAGAAGGCCTCACTCCAGAAGGCGCTGGAGGTCGATCTCCCGGACGCCGATCTGGCGCTCATGGCCGGTATGGACGAGTCCCGCTGGCAGAGTGTGGTTGCCAACGCCCCGAGGGTCCTCTACGAACTGCTCAGCGAGAAGGTTCCTGCCGAGCGGCTACGCGGGCTTCGTGGGGAGGCTCTGGCGCGCCTGGGGGCGATCTCCGTGGACCAGGACAGGGCGCTGGCTGCGGACCTGGTACAGCAGTTCGCCAGGGTCAACTACACCCCCAATCCATCCGAGACGGAGAGGCTCAGAAAGGAGGCCCAGGACGCCGTCCCGCCGGTCACCAAGACCATCGAGAATGGCGAGGTGATCCTCCGCGAGGGCGATGTGGTCAGGGCCACCGACCTGGAGAAGCTGGAGGCCCTTGGGCTCAGAAACCCAGCAGTGGATTACCATGCCATCTCCGCCTCAGCCCTCCTGGCCCTGGTGCTGGTGGTGCTCCTGGGCGGCTACATCTGGGTCTTCGAGCCGAGCCTGCTCATGCAGGAGAGACGTCTGCTTCTGGTGGCCCTGGTTATCCTGGTGACGGTACTGGCCGCCAAGGCCGTGCTCCCCGGCAGGCCCTACTGGGCATACCTCTTCCCCATCTCTGCAGTGGCCATGCTCCTGACCACCCTACTGGAGGCCCAGCTCGCCATGCTGGTGACGGTTCTGCTGAGCCTCGTGGTGGCCACCATCGCTTCCAACTCTCTGGAGGTCGCGGCCATCGGGGTGACGGGGGCCTTGCTGGGTGTGATGGGGATACGGAGGAGCGACCGGCTTCACTCCTACTTCCTGGCCGGCGGCATGGTAGCACTGGGCAACTTCGTGATCATCCTCATCTTCCGACTGATGACCAAGGACGACGATTGGGCCGGGCTGGCGCTCATGGGCGGCCTGTCCCTGGTGAATGGCCTCCTGTCCGCCTCCCTGACGGTTGGCACCTTCAGTCTGCTGGGGCGCCTCTTCGGCATCACCACCACCATGCAGCTCCTGGAGCTCTCCGACCCCACGCAGCCCCTCCTGCGGAGACTCCTGAACGAGGCTCCCGGAACCTACCACCATAGCATCATGGTGGGGAATCTGGCCGAACGGGCTGCGGAGCGGGTCGGCGCAGATGCCCTACTGGTGCGAGTGGGGGCCTACTACCACGATGTGGGGAAGCTGGCAAGGCCCTACTTCTTCATCGAGAACCAGTTCGACGGAAAGAACGTCCACGACTCGCTGGACCCTCAGACCAGCGCAAGGATCGTGGCCGCCCATGTCAGGGACGGTCTCGAGCTGGCTGATCGGTACAAGCTGCCGCCCAGGGTGAAAGAGTTCATCGCGGAGCACCATGGTACCAGGCTGGTCAGCTACTTCTTCAGCCAGGCGTCTCGCGAGGGCGACGGCCAGGTCGACGTATCCCAGTACTCCTATCCAGGGCCCAGGCCGAGGAGCAAGGAGGCGGCCATCGTCATGCTGGCGGACTCTGTTGAGGCGGTGGTTCGATCGGCCAAGGACCATTCGCCCGAGGTGGTGGCTGCTCTGGTCCGCAAGGTGGTGGACGAGCGAGTGGCGGAGGGGCAGCTGGACGACTGCGATCTGACCATGAGGGACGTGGAGGAGATCAAGTCGGCCTTCACGTCCATCCTGATGGGGATGTACCATCCTCGTATCGAATACCCCTCTACGCTGTCGCCCATGGAGAGTTCTGGCAGCGGATCCGGGGGCGAGGCACCGGAGGCGGCGCATGATGAGATCCCGGCCTGAGGGAGACTCGTCCGTGGTCATCGACTGGGAGATCGAGGAGAGCGTGAAGGGGAGGGCAGACCTCCCCTTTCTGGAGTCGGTGCTCAGGGAGGCGGTAGCTGGACGCCTCGCGGGCCGTCCCGTGGCCATTGGGGTTACCGTGACCGACGACGAGGGCATACGCCAGATGAACCGAGAGTACCGAGGGATCGACGCTCCAACTGATGTACTCTCATTCCCCTTGCAGGAGTACCTGCGCCCCGAGGAGCTGGCGGCCACATTCCCGCTGCCCCCCGGTGAGCCCCTTCATCTGGGGGATATAGCCATCTCCTACCCCAGGGCAGTGGAGCAGGCGACAGAGTACGGGCACTCGCTGGAAAGGGAGCTGGCATTCCTTGCGGTCCACGGCGTGATGCACCTGCTCGGCTACGACCATGAGGACCCGGACCAGGCCGGGCTGATGAGGCGGGAAGAGGAGGCCGTCCTCCTCAGGCTGGGGCTAACCAGGGGCAAGGAAGAGGGCGACCGGGTTGGAGGTTGAGGTGGGCCCTGCGCTACTACCACCGATGTCGACCGAATGCGGAACCTACCCTGCCGTGGAGGTACGCAGGCCGATCCGGCCATTGCGGGGTTGCTCCAGCCCATGTCCCGACCGCTGAGAGATTCTTTCCGCGATGCCTTTCGTGGTCTCCGCTTCGTTCTGCGCAGCCAGCGCAACGTGCGCATCCACCTGGTTGCCGCTGGGGCGGCCGTCGTTGCTGGACTGGTGGTTGGGCTGGCGCCTGGTGAGTGGGCAACCTTGGTGCTGGTCATCGTCCTGGTGCTGGCCTTGGAGATGGCCAACACTGCGCTGGAAACCCTTGCCGATGCGGTGGTGACGACCCACCATCCCTGGGTGGGCACGGCGAAGGACGTGGCCGCGGGAGCCGTGCTGGTGAGCGCGCTGGGCGCCGTGGCGGTGGGGCTTATCCTCTTCGTTCCGAAGCTGCTAGGTATTGGGTAGCCTATCCCTGCCAGCGCCAGAGCGCCGATCCCCAGGTCAGTCCCGCGCCGAAGGCTACCATGGCCAGCAGGGAACCGGGGCGGATCTTGCCCTCATCGATAGCCTCGCAGAGCGCCACCGGGATGGACGCAGCCGAGGTGTTTCCGTATCGGTCCACGTTCACGTAGACGGCTTCCTCGGGGATCTCGAGGCTCTCTCGGGCGGAGTTTATGATCCGAATGTTGGCCTGGTGGGGGATCAGCAGGTCCACCTCCTCGGCCTTCACCCCTGCCTTCTCCAGCGTCTCGTTCAGGGCACGAGGAAGGATCCTGGAGGCGAACTTGAACACCTCGCGGCCATTCATCTTGAGGTAGTGGAGCCCATGCTCCACGGTCTCGTGGGTTGCCGGGGTGCGGCTCCCGCCAGCGGGGATCACCAGGTGTTGCGCGCCGCCCCCGTCCGAGCCCAGGACGAAGCTGAGAAGCCCACCCTCCTGGTCAGTGGCGCTGAGGACCACGGCGCCCGCCGCGTCTCCGAAGAGGACGCAGGTGGCCCGGTCCTTCCAATCCAGCAGCCGGGACATGGCCTCAGCGCCTATGACCAGGACATTCCTGCAGGCCCCAGACTGGACGAACTGGCTCCCGGTCACCAGGCCGTAGACGAACCCCGAGCACCCGGCTACCAGGTCGAAAGCACCGCAATTCGGTGCGCCGAGGGCGTGCTGGACCAGGGATGCGGTGGCGGGCAGGCACGGATAGTCGGGACTCAGGGTTGCTAGCACGATGAGGTCCAGATCGGATGGCAGGATACCGGCCCGCTCCATGGCCTCCTGTGCGGCTGCGGTGGCGATGGTCGAGGTGGACTCCTCCTCGGATACTATCCGTCGCTCGGATATCCCGCTGCGGGTGCGGATCCACTCGTCCGATGTCTCCACCATCTTCTCGAGATCGTAATTGGACAGGATCTGGGATGGCAGGCACTTGCCCCACCCGGCGATCCTCACGAACCTGCTCATCGAACCACCTCGTCGCGATCCGGGCTGGCGTTGGGGTCCACCAGCAGGAGGGGATCGCCAGCGTGCACCAGCTGGCCACGGCTGGCTTTGATGGCCACCACGCGGCCCCTGCAGTCGGCCACAACCTCATTGAACACTTTCATCGTCTCAATCAGCCCGACCACCGTCTCAGGCTCGACCCAGTCCCCTGGCTCCACGTAAGGGGCGCTGTTGGGGTTGGGCGAGTCGTAGAATACCCCTGTCAGGGGCGCCACCACGGTGTGCATCCCCTCCGCGATGGCATCGACCTCCACCTCGCCCTTCCCGGTCTCCATCTGGTGCTGCGGCGTTGCGGCCGCCTGTGGACGGAGTTGGGCGCGCCGGATCTTGACCCGGAGGTCGCCGCTCCGAAGCTCCAGCTCGCTGACATTCGCGCGGGCCATCTGCTGAATCACCCCTTTGAGGACCGCTTCCCAATCGTGCTGTTCGGCCATACTCCCTGCCCAAGTCTTGAGTCTCGGTCCCCGGGCCACGGATCGAGCCCCGTCTCAGTCTCGAGATCGGGCGCCAGGGGCCGCCACTACCTTTCGAAAGCGGTGAACAGAAGGGTGGCGTTGTGCCCCCCGAAGCCCAGGGAGTTGGACATCGCGGCCCGCACCTTCCGCTCCCGCGCGACGTTAGGAACGTAGTCCAGGTCGCACTCGGGATCGGGGTGCTCGTAGTTGATGGTTGGGGGGATCACCGAGTGGACGATGGCCTTCACGCAGACGATGGCCTCCACGGCGCCGGCGGCTCCCAGCAGGTGGCCCGTCATCGACTTGGTGGAGCTGACTGCCACGTCGTATGCCCTCGGGCCGAAAAGGCTCTTGATGGCCATGGTCTCCAGCTTGTCGTTCAGGGGGGTGGACGTACCGTGGGCGTTGATGTAGTCGATGTCCTCGGGCGCCAGGTTCGCCTTCCTCAAGGCCATCGCCATGGCCCTCATGGCTCCCTCGCCGCCCTCCGCCGGGGCCGTGATGTGATACGCGTCTCCGGTGGCGCCGTAGCCCTTCAGCTCCGCGTAGATCCGAGCACCTCTCTCCAGTGCATGGGTGAGGGATTCGAGGATCAGGACCCCCGCCCCCTCGCCCATCACGAAGCCGTCCCGCTCCGCATCGAAGGGGCGGGATGCGCGCTGCGGCTCGTCATTCCTGGTGGAGAGGGCCCTGGGTGCCGTGAAGCCGGCCAGCCCTATGGGGACAATGGGGGCCTCGCTGCCGCCCGCGATAACCGCCTTGGCGTCGCCCCGGCGGATCACCTCGAACGCCTCGCCGATGGAGTGGGCGCTGGTGGCGCAGGCTGAGACCACGGAGAAGTTGGGTCCCTTGGCCCCGGTGCGGATGGCCACCTGGCCGGCCACCATGTCCACTATCATCATCGGCACCAGGAAGGGGCTCACCCTCTCGGGACCGCGGCTCTCGAGGACCCGTGCCTGCTCCATGAGGGTTGCTATGCCGCCGATGCCGGATCCCATCAGGACGCCAACGCTCTCGGCATTGGACGAGTCGATGGTCAGCCCCGAGTCCCTGAGAGCCTCCGCCGCGGCCGCTACCGCCATCTGGACGAACCGGTCCATACGGCGGGCCTCTTTGGCACCGACGGCTGCCGCGGGATCGAAGCCCTTGACCTCAGCCGCGATCCTTGTCGGGAAGGCCGAGGCGTCGAAAGCGCGTATGGTGTCCACGCCCGACTTGCCGGCCACGAGGGCGGACCAACTGCTTTCCACGTCGTTCCCAAGGGGCGTGACAGCCCCAAGCCCGGTCACCACGACGCGCTCAACCACTTCGCTGTCACCTCGGAGACGGGTTCTTGGAGGAGGGCTACAATGCATGAATGCGGTGCCAGAGTATACCACAAGTTGGGCGCCTGAGGGCGAGTGGTGGTGCGTTGACACGCGAGGGCCGTTCCCCGTATAAGGGAGCGGGGGATCGGCGTCACCAAGATGTGGAGGTGCGCTGTTGGATCCGGAGGTAGAGGAGCTACTGTGGTCGTGGTCCTGGGATCCGACGGTCGTATCGGGGTTGACGTTGGGCGGTGCGCTCTACGCTCTGGGATGGTGGCGGTTGCGACGCCCAAGCGGCGAGCGGCAGGTGCTTCCCGCATGGAGGGCCTGGTGCTTTGCGGTCGGGCTGGTGACCTTGTGGGTAGCCCTCCTCTCTCCCATTGACGAATTCACGGAGCTCCTTTTCTCCGCGCACATGGTCCAGCACCTGCTGCTGGTGGAGGTGGCGGCGCCGCTGCTGCTGCTGGGGGCGCCTCTCCTGCCGATGCTCTGGGCTCTTCCCAGGGATCTTCGAGTGGTGCTGGGCTCCCTCTTCGGCCCGGACGTCCGCACCAGGCAGATCTTCGATCTTCTCACCCGTCCCTTGGTGGCGGAATCCCTCTATGTGGCCGCCCTGTCCGTTTGGCATCTGCCCGTCTTCTATGACGAGGCGCAGGGGCGCACGGCCGTCCACGACATGGAGCATATGGTCTTTCTTGGTACGGCGCTGCTTTTCTGGTGGCCCATCATCCATCCAGCGGGGGGAAAGCGACGGCTCAGCTACGCGGCAGCCATCCCGTACCTGCTCCCCCCGATGCTGGTGGGCAGCCTCATTGGTGCCCTCCTCACCTTCGCCCAGCACCCCCTCTACTCCACGTACCAGCAGGTTCCAAGGATGTGGGGGATCACGGTGGTGCAGGACCAGCAGCTGGCCGGGCTGATCATGTGGGTGCCCGGCGGTATGGCCTACCTCATTCCCATTCTCTTGCTCGTTGCGCTCCATGTGAGGCAGGAGGACCGGCTGGCCGATGCGCGGCTGGGCAATGGGGCGGAGGGTTCGGGCGTCTGACCTGGAGCCCCGGACCTCCCCGACCCAGCCGACTGGGCGTGAAGAATGTCCCGCTAGGCGGGTCGGCGTCCCGAATTTATTGCGTCCTCTCCGGTTCATCTGCTATCCTTCGGTCGCGCCTACTTACCAGTTCCCGGATGTCGGCGATGGCGATACCGCCGGGTCCAGAGAGGAGTCTGCATGCGTATCGACGACAACGTTTGCACAGGCTGTTGGGAGTGTGTCCCGTACTGCCCGGTGGGGGCGATCCTCCCCGAGGACGGGGTTGTCAGGGTGGACGAGGAGCAGTGCGTCGAGTGTGGCACATGTTTGCGAACGGCGCCATGCCCTTCCGGAGCCATCTACGAGCCCGACGAGGTCTACCGTTGGCCCAGATCGGTGCGGAAGGTGTTCAGCGACCCGAAGGCGGTGCACAAGGAGACGAACGTGCCGGGGAGAGGCACCGAGGAGTGCAAGACCAACGATGTCACCGGTCGCGTCAAGAGAGGGCGCGTCAGCGTGGCAGTGGAGTTGGGCCGGCCTGGGGTGGGGACCGATTTCTATGATGTGGAGAGGGTCTCCACGGCACTGGCTCAGCTGGGAGTGCGTTTCGAGCCCTGCAACCCGCTGACGAGTCTGATGGAGGACACCTCCACTGGGCGGATAAGGGATGATGTGAAGGGTGAGCGGGTGCTCTCCGCCATTGTCGAGGTCGAGACCAGCATCGGCAACCTGCGGCCCGTGCTGGAGACGGTGCGAAGGGTCAGTGGAGAGCTACGGACCGTCTTCTCGCTCGACCTGATCTCCAGGTTCGACCCCGACGGCAGCATCCCGGTCCTGCCGATCTTGAAGGAGATGGGCTTGGAGCCGCGCCCAAACGCGAAGATCAACCTCGGTGCGGGCCGACCGCTCTGCACGGAGTGACTGCCCCTTTCCCAGATGGCCACGCGCGAACGGGCGTCGGGTTGAGGGTCGACAACTCAGGATATCTGGAGTGAAAGATGACGCACTCATTGCACCGACTGGGATCAGTGGAGGAGCTGCGAAACGACTACGTGCTGCTGGTGACGCCGGCCATTGGCTTCAATCATGAGGGGAAGAAGGCGGCTCTCCAGAAGGTGGTCGATATAGTTTTCGATGTGGGTCCCAACAACATCGCCTCCATCGAGGCCACGGGAACGATCTTCACCGGTACCACCAAGGAGGACATCAAGGAGAACATCCACGACAAGGGGCGCGTGCGCTGCTGCTTCGACAGCCGCGAGAAGATGGAGGATGTGATCCGCCGACTGGCCGAGGCGGACCTGGGCCTCTCCATCACGGTGAGCGGTCTGATCGATGAGGTGGTGCCGATGGCGCGTCGGGCGGGGTTCGAGCCCCACACCATCAACCTCTCCCTGGGGGTGCATGGCAACACGGGGTGCCTGCCTGGGGAGAAGGTCTTGGAGATCACCACCATGTGCGGGCACGGCCTCGTGGCCACGAAGCTGGCGCGGGCCATGATCAAGGAGGTGAAGGCTGGCCGTAAGAGCCTGGACGAGGCGGCAGTCAAGCTGGCCCAGCCGTGCTTCTGTGGCATCTTCAACGTCGCTAGGGCCAAGCAGATCCTGCTGGAGGCCGATGTCTCCGACGCGGACTGACCCGAACCGGCCGCCGGGTGCAGTCTGGATACCAACCATCGGATGGAGCGGGGTGGTCAAGCCACCCCGCTTCCCATTGCGAGGGTAGGCGCCATCCGATGCGGAGCTAGATCCAGACCGCCTCCCGCCCCCACCGCCTAACCGAAACCTTGATGAGGAGACTATCAGAGTTGCACCCAGACGTATTGACAGGGGGTGAGCCCCGTGCTAACCTGTTAGCACTCTAACCGTGAGAGTGCTAATCCGCCGTGGTCCGGGCGTTCCGGTTCGTCTCCCGGGTCGAAGGCGGGTCCGGGGTGAGGTGCATGGCGGGGGGCCATCCTCGCGACAGCGTGCACAGCGGGGCGGAATGCCCGGAGGAGGCGGTCGATCGGCCGATGGTACCGACGGGTTAGGGGTGGTGGAATGGAGCTCACGGCAAGGCAGCAATCCATCCTGAAGCATGTTGTGGAGGATTACATCCTCTCCGCGGTTCCCGTGCCCTCCGAACGGATCGCCGGCAGGGCCGGGCTGAAGGTCAGCCCCGCCACCATTCGGAACGAGATGATGGAGCTGGAGGAGCTGGGGCTGCTGACCCATCCCCACACCTCGGCCGGGAGGGTGCCGTCCGACCTTGGGTACCGCTACTACATCGAGCACCTGATGACCGAAGGCGGACTGACCCCTATGGAGCAGGAGACCGTCTGGCATCAATTCCACCAGATCGAGGCCGAGGTAGACGAGTGGGGGCCGCTAGCCGCTGCGGTGATGGCCCAGATGGCCCGGACGGCGGCTCTGGTGACGAAGCTGCGTGCCCCATCCGATCGGGTGAAGCGGGTTGAGCTGGTTCTGGTGCAGGACGATCTGGTGCTGGTGGTGCTGATCCTGCGCTCCGGCGGTCTACTCCAGCGAATGCTGCGGCTCAATGAATCGGTGAGCCGGGAGGAGCTGATCCGGTTGGCCAACAAGCTGAGCGACCAGCTCGGGGGCAAGGACTCCGCTGGCGTCTCCCAGAAGGCGAGCAGGATGGAGGGGTTGGAGCAGGAGATCGCCAGCGCCGTAGCCCGACTGATGCAGCAGAGGGACCGCAGCTGGACCGATGCCATCTACTACGAGGGCATCGGCTATGTCTCTGGAGAGCCCGAGTTCGGTCGGGCTGAGCGTTTGCTGGACCTGATGCAGGCTCTGCAGCGAGGCGCTGCGCTGGCGCCGCTGCTGGGAGACGTGGTGGACAGCGGCGGCCTGAGGGTGATCATCGGCCGGGAGAACGAGCTGCAGGAGATGCACGGCTGCAGTATGGTGCTAACAAGGTACGGGCTGTCCGGGCAGGCAGCCGGAGTGGTTGGCGTGGTGGGCCCGACCAGGATGCGGTACTGGCGGGCTGTGGCGCTGGTGCGCTTCATGGGAAGCCTGCTGGATCAGCTTGTGGAGCAATCGTTGAGGTAATACGGAGGTATCATGGCAAATCTGCAGGGGGACGCCGAGCTCCAGGGAGAGGGCGGGCTTCAGCAGGGGGATTTCTCCCCCGACCAGGGCGGCGCCGCCTTGGAGGATCTCGACGCTCTTCGGAGTCGGCTAGAGGAGGAGAAGGCTCGGGCGGAGAAGTGTCTGGCCAACTGGCAGCGGGCCGAGGCAGACCTGGCCAACTACAAGCGGCGTGCCGAGCAGGATAGGCTGGAGCTGGTCAAGTTCGCCAATGCCTCCTTGATCGGCAAGCTTCTGCCGGTGCTGGATGATTTCGATCGGGCCATCGCCGCCATGCCGGAGGAGGTGAGCGGCCAGGCATGGGCTGAGGGCATAAAGCTGATCGACAGAAAGCTCCGAACCCTTCTTGAGCAGGAGGGTGTCACACCCATCGAGGCCCTCGGCAAGGAGTTCGACCCCTACGTGCACGAGGCGGTTCTACGCGAGGACGGCGAGGGTGACGTCGAAGTGGTGGTGGAGGAGCTTCAGAAGGGCTACAAGCTGCACGATCGGGTGCTCAGGCCGACGATGGTTAAGGTCGGCAAGCGAAGCAGCGAATCCAAGCAATCTGAGAAGGAGTGATAGGCATGCCGAGGGTCATCGGGATCGATCTTGGTACAACCAACTCGGTGGTGGCTGTCATGGAGGGCGGGGAGCCAGTTGTCATACCCAACTCGGAGGGTGGACGGCTCACGCCCTCGGTGGTGGCCATCTCCAAGAGCGGGGAGCGCCTGGTGGGCCAGGTGGCCAAGCGCCAGGCGATCACGAACCCCGACAACACCATCTTTTCGATCAAACGCTTCATGGGACGCAAGTTCAGGGATCCCCATGTGGAGCGAGACAAGAAGCTGGTACCGTACAAGCTGGGCGAGGCTCCCAATGGGGATGTCCAGGTGTACATGGGGGGCAGGGCCTACTCGCCGCCGGAGATCTCGGCGATGATCCTTCAGAAGCTGAAGGCGGACGCCGAGGCCTACCTGGGTGAGAAGGTGACGGAGGCGGTGATCACCGTCCCCGCGTACTTCAACGATAGCCAGAGACAGGCCACCAAGGACGCCGGCACCATCGCGGGGCTGAACGTTCTTAGGATAATCAACGAGCCGACGGCTGCGGCGCTGGCCTACGGTCTGGACAAGAAGAAGGACGAGACCATCGCCGTGTACGACATGGGTGGTGGTACCTTCGATATCTCCATTCTGCAGCTGGGTGAGGGTGTCTTCGAGGTGAAGTCCACCAACGGTGACACCCACCTGGGAGGGGATGACTTCGACCAGAGGATCATCGACTGGCTAGCGGACGAGTTCAAGAAGGAGAACGGCATCGATCTTCGCCAGGACAGGATGGCGCTTCAGCGGCTGAAGGAGGCGGCGGAGAAGGCGAAGGTGGAACTCTCCTCCACCCTGTCCACGGAGATCAACCTCCCCTTCATCACCGCGGATGCCAGTGGTCCGAAGCATCTGACCATGACGTTGACCCGCTCCAGGCTGGAGCAGCTCACCTCGGACCTGATCGAGCGAAGCATCGGGCCCGTCAAGCAGGCGCTGGCCGACGCTGGGATCACGGCGAGCCAGGTGGACGAGGTGATCCTGGTCGGCGGGCAGACTAGAATGCCAGCTGTCCAGGAGGCCGTCCGCAGGCTGTTCGGCAAGGAGCCTCATAAGGGGGTCAACCCCGACGAGGTGGTTGCCATCGGGGCGGCCATCCAGGCCGGCGTGCTGAAGGGCGAGGTGCGCGACGTCCTGCTGCTGGATGTCACCCCGCTCTCCCTAGGGATCGAGACGCTGGGTGGTGTTGTGAGCCGGTTGATCGAGCGGAATACCACCATTCCGACGTCCAAGAGCCAGATCTACTCCACCGCGTCGGACAATCAGACCAGTGTAGAGATCCATGTGGTGCAAGGTGAGCGGCCCATGGCCTCCGAGAACAAGAGCCTGGGGCGCTTCATCCTGGACGGAATACCGCCGGCACCGCGGGGGGTCCCGCAGATCGAGGTCACCTTCGACATCGATGCCAACGGCATTCTGAACGTCTCGGCCAAGGATAAGGCCACGGGGCGCGAGCAGAAGATCACCATCCAGGCCTCCAGCGGCCTGAGCAAGGAGGAGATCGAGAGGATGGTGAAGGAAGCGGAGATGCATGCCGCCGAGGACGAGCGGAGGAAGCAGGAGGCCGAGGCCCGGAACACCGCTGACACGGCGGCGTATCAGGCCGAGAAGATGCTGCGAGACCTGGGCGACAAGGTTCCTGCCGACATCAAGAACGAGGTGGAGGGCAAGATCGCGGCCGTGCGTTCCGCTCTTCAGGGGCAGGATGTCCAGTACATCCGGCAGACCACCGATGAGCTGAACCTCTCGCTCCAGAAGATTGGCCAGTACATGTACGGCCAGCAGGGTGGTCAGACACCGCCCGGCGGCCACCAGGGTGGCAAGGGGCCAGATGAGGGCACCGTGGAGGGCGAGTTCCGAGAGGTTTGATGGAGGCAAGGTCTTCCTCACGGGGGCGGGTCCGCTGACCCGCCCCCGTGAGCGTGAGTGGGAACCATCGATTGATCCGAGACCCATCATCGGGTATAGTTACCGGATGCGGGGTGAACGACCTGTCGGAAACGCGGTCGTTCCAGGTTTGCCCGGCAACTAGACTTAAGGCAGGTGAGCTGCCGAATGGCGACGAAGAGAGACCTCTACGAGGTGTTGGGCGTGAGCCGCAACGCCTCGGCGGACGAGATCAAGAGGGCCTATCGGAAGCTGGCCATGCAGTACCATCCGGACCGAAATCCGGAGGATGGTGCCGCGGAGCGCTTCAAGGAGGTCAAGGATGCCTACGAGATCCTGAGCGATCCCGAGAAGCGGGCAAGGTACGACCAGTTCGGCCACGCTGGCTTGGACGGCGGCTTCGGGATGGGCGGGTTCGAGGGCTTCGGGGCAGGCTTCCCCTTCGGTGACATCTTCGAAACCTTCTTCGGAGGGGCCGCGGCCTCGACGCGACGCCGGGCGCCGCAGCGGGGAACCGATCTTCGGTACGACATATCCCTCGAGTTCGAAGAGGCGGTGTTCGGCACCGAGAGGGAGATCGAGATCCCCCGCATGGAGGTGTGCCACGTCTGTTCCGGATCGGGGGCGGAGCCCGGAACCCAGCCGGTGAGATGCCCCAAGTGCAACGGCACCGGCGAGATACGGCGGGTGCAGCAGTCGATCCTAGGCCAGTTTGTCAACGTGACGGTCTGCAGCAATTGCCGGGGAGAGGGGACCGTTATCGCGACACCATGCCACCACTGTCATGGGCAGGGTAGGGAGCGAGTGGTTCGTCGAATCAAGGTGAACATCCCGGCAGGAATAGACGACGGGGCTCAGATCAGGCTCACAGGCGAAGGGGAGCCGGGCCTCAACGGCGGACCCAGGGGCAACCTCTACGTGGTGGTTTCCGTCAAACCTCACAGATACTTCCGGCGCGAGGGCAACGACATCGTCATTGACCTGCCCATCAACATAGCCCAGGCCGCCCTTGGAGCCGAGGTAGAGGTTCCTACCGTGGACGGTCCGGCGGAGCTGAAGATACCCGCTGGAACGCAGTCCGGGCGCATGCTCCGGCTGAAGGGGAAGGGCGTCCCGTTCCTCAGAGAGCGCGGTCGCGGCGACCAGCTGGTACACATCATCGTGACCGTACCGACCCACCTGAGCGAGAAGCAGAAGAAGCTGCTGAGGGAGCTGGGCGAGACCTTCGGCAAGGATGTCACTCCTCAGGAAAACAAGGGCTTCTTCGACAAGGTGAAGGACGCCTTTGGCGTTTAGTCTGCCCTGGCGAACGAGAGTGTGGAATAGCTGGATGTCGTAGCCACGGTGCAACACCGTGGCTATCACTTTCAATGGAGGCTGCATGGACTGGGTCGAACTGAGCGTCCAGGCTGAGGCCGAGGCCGTGGAGTCGGTGGTGGAGCTGCTGAGCAGGTTGGGGCATGGCGGGGGTGTGGCGATAGAGGAGCCCCTGCTGGATTCGGCCGAGCCCGGTCGGGTGGAGATGGACCCCTCCAAATTGGTGACCGTGAAGAGCTACCTGCTCGACGACGAGCAGCTACCTCATAAGATCGCGCAGGCGGAGGAGGGCCTCTGGCATCTATCGCAGATCCGGAGGATCGAGCCTCTCAAGGTGGCGAGGATTGCGGAGAAGGACTGGGCCGAGGCGTGGAAGGAGTTCTTCCATGTCCAGCGGATCGGCGCCAGGGTGGTGGTGAAGCCTACGTGGCGCGACTACCAGCCAGCGGAGGGTGACGTGGTGCTGGAGATGGACCCGGGCATGGCTTTCGGGACCGGGCAGCATCCCACAACCCGCATGTGCGTCCTGGCTTGCGAGAGGCTGGTTCGGCCCGGGATGCGGGTGCTGGACGTGGGCACTGGCTCCGGTATCCTGTCGCTGGCCGCCGCGCGACTAGGGGCTGAGAGCGTCATTGCAGTGGACACGGACCCAGTGGCCGTGGAGTCGGCGAGAAGGAATGTGGACATGAACGGCCTGGCGGACCGGATCGAGGTACGGCAGGGCAGCGTGGAGCTGGTACAGGGAGAGAGCTTCGACCTCGTGCTGGCGAACATCATCGCAGCTGCGATAATCGAGCTGGCGAGACCTCTCGCCGACGCTCTCTCCCCGAATGGGCGGCTGGTGGCCTCCGGGATCATCGCAGAGCGAGAGATGGATGTGAAGGACGCCGTCTCTGCAGCCGGACTGAAGGTCGAGGAAGTCATGGCCGAGGGTGACTGGCGAACGATGGTGTGCCGACTTGGGTGAGCGAAGCTTCTTTGTGAACCCCACGTCCATTCACGAGGGACGCGCCGATTTGGTTGGCCCCGTGGCCCACCAGATCCGCAACGTCCTGCGGCTGCGACCGGGCGACGAGGTGGAGCTGCTGGATGGGTCCGGGCTCGTCCTGGTGGCACGGCTTTCCAAGGTCTCCAAGGAGGGAGTTGTGGCCGAGATCGTGGAGAGCCGTTGGTCCGATAGCGAGCCTGAGGTGGAGCTGGTGCTGTACCAGGCTCTGCTGAAGGGACAGAAGATGGAGCTGGTGCTCCAGAAAGGCACGGAGATAGGGGTGAGCCGCTTTGTTCCCGTCCTCAGCGACAGGTGTATCTCCCGCCCCGACGCCCGGGACATGGCGAGAAGGCTGGAGCGGTGGGGGTCCGTCGTCCGCGAGGCCGCGGAGCAGTCGGGACGAGCTGTGCTGCCCGTGGTGGCGGGCCTGGTTCGGCTGGAGGACGGCTGCCGGGAGGCGGCTTCGCGAGGACCGCTGCTCATGGCGTGGGAGGGCGAGCATCAGCTGGGGGTGCGCGGCGCCCTGACTGAGGCAGGGCTGGTCGCCGTGGCCTCGGATGAACGGGCTGGCCGGAGGGGCGGACTCGTGGTTTCTCTCCTGGTGGGGCCGGAGGGTGGCTTCTCGGAACAGGAGGTGGAGGCGGCGCGTGCGGCGGGAGCAGTGACGGTCGGTCTAGGACCTCGGATCCTTCGCGCCGAGACGGCCGGGCTGGTGGCCGCGACGCTGGTTCTGTGCCATCTGGGGGAGCTGGATGGGTAGTGTACGGGGACCTGACAGGCGCAGGGTCATCTCGATCCTCACAGACTTTGGTACGGTGGATGGCTACGTGGCGGCGATGAAGGGCGTCATCCTGGGGCTGAACCCCTACGCGACGCTGGTCGACATCACCCACCAGGTACCTCCGCAGGACGTGCGTTTCGGTGCCTTCGTCTTGCACACGGTGCATCGATACTTCCCGCCAGGGACAGTGCACCTGGCCGTGGTCGACCCTGGTGTGGGGACCGAGCGCGCTGGCGTGATCCTGGACACCGGCAGCAGCCTGTTCGTGGGACCCGACAACGGGCTGCTGAGCTTCGTGCTGGCTGAGGGGAGGAGGATGGTGGGGCAGGTCGAGGATCTGGGCTCCTCACTGTTGGACTTGTCGGATGCAGGCACTCGGGGCGGTGAAGCATCGTCGGTGCCCAGGGCTCACGGGCCAGAGCGGGCGGTGCCGCTGCCCGATGGGTGGCGGGCGGTGCGGATCGCGGAACCGCGCTTTTGGCTGGCGGATGTCAGTACCACCTTCCACGGCAGGGACATCTTCGCCCCGGTGGCTGCTCACCTCACCCTGGGTGAGCCGTTGGAGTCCTTCGGCCCCCCCATTCCCGTTCTGAGGAGCTTTCCCATCCAAGAGCCAAGGCGGCTCCCCAATGGGGATCTGGAGGGCGAGGTGCTCCACGTCGATCGCTTCGGCAACCTCATCACCAACCTTCGGGGCGAGTCCCTTCCCCGGGGCCAGGTCGTGGTGGAGCTGGCGGGGCGCCGACTGCAGGGGCTTCGCGCAACCTACGCCGGCTCCAGCGATCTGGTGGCGCTCGTGGGCAGCTCGGGCTATCTGGAGATCGCCCTGCCTGGAGGGTCGGCTCAGGCGGAGACCGGAGCCGGTGTGGGGACCCCGGTGCGGGTAGCAGTGAGGAGGCAATCGTCACATTGAGGCGCATCCGTACCGCGTCCATCGCGACGCTGGGCTGCAAGCTGAACCAGAGTGAGAGCGATGAGATGGCCCGGGAGCTGGCTGGGGTAGGGGTCCAGCTGGTGCCGTTTGGCCGCCCAGCGGATCTGTGCATCATCAACAGCTGCACTGTGACCCACACCGGGGACAGAAAGTCGCGCCAGCTCATACGCCAGGCTGTTCGGGCCAATCCAGATGCGGTGATCGTGGTGGCTGGGTGCTACGCAGAGGTCGAACCAGAGGCGGTCAGGGCCATCGATGGTGTCCATCTCGTGATCGGGAACAGCGGGAAGGAGAGGTTGCTGGAGCTGCTGCGCGCGCAGCAGCTGGGGCTGGGTGGCGACGATACCAACAGTCCTCACCAGTCGCCCGCGCTCCGCCGGAATGGCTCTGCTGGGAACCCGGAGAGGGGAGCATGCGTCCGCACGCGGGCCTTCGTGAAGGTTCAGGAGGGGTGCGACAACCACTGCTCCTACTGCATAGTCCCTCAGGCCCGCGGGCACCAGCGCAGCCGCCCTATGGAACAGGTGCTGGACGAGATCCGAGAGCTGGTGGTCCACGGCTACCAGGAGGTGGTCCTGACGGGAGTCAACATCAGCGCCTACGGAAGGGACTGGGGCGCAGAGGGTGCCAGCTCGAACGCCCGAGGGAGGGGGCTGGTCAGTCTGATGAGGCGCATCCTCTCGGAGACGGAGCTGCCCAGGCTCAGGCTCTCCTCGCTTCAGCCGGAGGACTGGAACGAAGGCTTCAACGAGCTGCTGGGCTCGGGCAGAGTCTGCCGGCATCTTCACCTTTCCCTCCAGAGCGGGTCGGACGCCGTTCTCAAGCGGATGCGCAGGCGGTACAATGTCGCCCGGTACGAGAAGATCGTCGGCGAGGCCCGGGCGGCTGTGCCCGGTGTCGCTATCACAACCGACGTCATCGTCGGCTTCCCAGGGGAGACCGAGGAGGAGCACTTGGAGACGGAGGCCTTTCTCCGTTCGATCGGCTTCGCGGGAGTCCATGTATTCAAGTACTCGCCGCGAGACGGTACGGCGGCAGCGGCGATGCCGGACCAGGTGGCCCCTAGGGTGAAGCAGGAGAGGAGCGATCGGCTGATCCGCCTGGCAGAGGAGATGGGCAGGACCTTCCGATCCCGGTTTGCTGGCTCGGTGCTGGAGGTGCTCTGGGAGGAGCGGCTGAGGCCGGAGGAGGCAGCCGGACTGGGGCTCGGGCCGGGAGGGCCGTGGTTCTCCGGCATCTCCGACAACTACGTCCGAGTGTATGCGCGGGGGCTGAGGGAGCTGTCCGGAACCATCGGTGGGACCAGGATAGAAGGGCTCGCCGCAGATGGTGTTGTCGGGGTCCCTGTTCGGTAGGCGGGAAGGCCGTGACGCCATCAGAAGTGGGGTGCCCGCCGGGGAGCTTGGCGCATGCACGTGGCCGATTGACTTGGCGAGTGATGAAAGTGGGTGGAACCCGGAGGTGGCGAGTTTGACGGAGTGCATCTTCTGCAAGATCGCGGCGCGGCAGGTCCAGGCGAGCATCGTTTTCGAGGATGACCGAATTACAGCCTTCCGCGACATCAACCCGCAGGCGCCGGTGCACATCGTGGTGATCCCCAACCAGCACATCGCCTCCCTGGCGGAGATGGAGCATTCCCACGAAGGGCTGGTCGGCCACATGGTGTACGCCGCGACGGTGCTGGCGGAGCGCGAGGGGATAGCCCGGAGCGGCTTCCGTCTGGTGATGAACGCGGGCCGCGACGGGGGACAGTCGGTGGACCATATCCACCTGCACCTTCTGGGCGGCAGGAAGATGGGATGGCCGCCAGGATGATGGGGCGAGATCGGGCGCGTCCGGCTTCGCACCCTCGAGCTTCTTGTGAGGGTTTGTCCTCCGGAGTAAAATAGTTCTCGGACATAATTAACTAGCGCAGATCTTCCCAGTGGAGGCCGCCATGGATCTTCTGGAACGCCGGGCCCTGCCGCAGGATTACGCTCCGTCGGTCGTCCGGCCGAGGCGGCTGCGCAGCTCCCAGGCAATGCGAGACCTGGTGTGCGAGACGCGCCTCAGTGTCAAGGAGCTGATCTATCCCCTTTTCGTCACCGAGGGACGTGGCATCAAGAACGAGGTAGCCTCCATGCCGGGGGTGTTCCAGTGGTCGTGCGACCTGCTGGCCGGCGAGGTCAGGGAGGTCGCGTCCCTGGGTATCCCGGCGGTGCTGCTATTCGGCCTTCCGGAATCCAAAGATGATATGGCCACTGAGGCGTATGCCCGCGACGGCATCGTGCAGCGGGCTATCGCGACCATCAAGGAGCATGCGCCACAGCTGCTGGTGGTGACGGATGTCTGCCTATGTGAGTACACCAGCCACGGCCATTGTGGGATCGTGAGGGATGGTGAGGTGGTGAACGATCCCACCCTGGAGCTTCTGGCCCGGACGGCTGTGTCTCATGCCGAGGCGGGCGCCGACATGGTTGCTCCCTCAGACATGATGGATGGTCGTGTGGGCGCCATCCGTCGAGCCCTGGACAGCGCCGGATACCAGGGCGTCCCCATCATGGCCTACAGCGCCAAGTACGCCTCGGCTTTCTACGGGCCCTTCCGCGAGGCAGCGGACTCCGCTCCCCAGTTCGGCGACAGGCGCGGCTACCAGATGGCCCCGACCAACGCCCGTGAGGCACTGAGGGAGGTGGAGCTTGACATTGAAGAGGGGGCGGACATAGTCATGGTGAAGCCCGCCCTGGCCTACCTGGATGTTCTGGCTCGCGTCAAGGAGATCGTGAGGGTGCCTGTGGCGGCCTACAACGTGAGTGGGGAGTACTCCATGGTGAAGGCGGCGGCCCGTCTGGGATGGCTGGAGGAGCGGCGGACGGCCATGGAGATCCTCACGGCCATCAAACGGGCGGGGGCTGACATCCTGATTACCTATTTCGCCAAAGACCTGGCGCGGTGGCTGGCGGAAGAGTGAGCGCGCCATCCAGTCGGGGCCGAAAAGCCCATTGCAGTTCGATAACAAGTCTGGATACCCAGCTTGATTAGCCGATTCCGGGGTGCTAGCATGCCACCGCAAGGATGCGGCCGCCCCGCTTGGACGGCAAGAAAGGATCGCCGATGATCGAGACTGATCCTCCTTCTGGCCCGCCCATCAAGAGTGGGAACTGGGTCGAGATCAATCTTCAGTGGTGTAAGTCCTGCTCCATCTGTGTGGCGTTCTGTCCCCCCAAGGCCCTCACAGCCGACGATGTCGGCACCCCTCACCTTACCTATCCCGAGAAGTGCACCGGATGTGGTCTGTGCGAGATGATGTGCCCCGATTTCGCTATCGAGGTGATCAAGAATCGATGACCTACGAGAGACCAAAGCCGATCTTGCTGCAGGGCAATGAGGCCATTGCCGAGGGGGCACTGGCGGCAGGGATGCGGTTCTTCGGCGGGTACCCAATCAGTCCATCCTCGGAGGTCGCCGAGACGCTGGCGAGGCGTCTTCCCCAGGTCGGCGGAACCTTCATTCAGATGGAGGACGAGATAGCCAGTATATCCGCCGTGATCGGGGCTTCCATAGCGGGGACCAAGGCGATGACGGCTACCAGCGGGCCCGGGTTCTCCCTGATGCAGGAGGGGATAGGGTTCGCGGTGATGGCCGAAACCCCCTGCGTCATCGCCAACGTACAGCGGATGGGGCCGAGCAGCGGTTTCGCCACGGCTCCGGCGCAGGGAGACCTGATGCAGGCCCGCTACGGAACCCATGGTCCCCACCCCATGATCGCCCTCTCCCCCTCCTCGGTCAGGGAATGTTTCGACGTCACGGTCAAGGCCTTCAATCTCTCCGAGAAGTACCGCACTCCCGTGGTGATCCTGGCGGATGCGGTGGTAGGGCACCTGCGGGAGGTTGTCACCCTTCCTCGGCCGGAGGAGATCGAGATAATCAACCGGCAGCCACCCTCCGGTCCGCCGGGCACCATCAGACCCTTCGAGCCGGGGCCGGACGGGGTCCCGGCCATACCCGACTTCGGGACGGGCTACCGCTACCACATCACCGGGCTCTTCCACGACGAGACCGGGTTCCCCAGCACCAACTCCGAGAAGATCCAGGCGACGACGGAGCGGCTGGTGAGGAAGGTGGAGGACCACCGCGAGGAGATGACCTTTGTGGAGTACCTCTACATGGACGACGCGGAGGTGGCGGTGGTGTCCTACGGTTGCTCGGCGAGGTCTTCCCGCGCCGCAGTCAAGGCCGCCCGTGCCCGCGGTTTGAAGGTGGGATTGGTCCGCCTGATAACCATCTGGCCATTCCCCGAGCATGTGGTGAGGCAGGTGGCGGAGAGGGCGCCCCGGCTGGTGGTGGTGGAGATGAACCTGGGGGATGTGGCCAACGAGATCCGCAGGGTCACCCGGAACAGCGTGGTTGTCAGGCAGGTGAACAGGCATGATGGAATGCTGATCACGCCAGGCCAGGTGCTCGACGGGATCGAAGGGGTGATGAGCCATGCCTAGTGCGGTGGTTTCCAAGTATCTGAGGGTGAACCGGCTGCCTCACATCTGGTGCCCGGGCTGCGGCATTGGCCAGATCGTCAACGGGACGATAAGGGCTATCGACAAGGTGGGGCTGGATCAGGATCGGACAGTCATCGTGTCGGGCATCGGCTGCTCGAGTCGGGCTACCGGCTACATGAACTTCGATACCATCCACACCACCCATGGCCGAGCCCTCGCCTTCGCCACGGGGATCAAGCTGGCGAAGCCGGAGCTGAACGTCATCGTGATCATGGGCGATGGGGACTGCGCCGCCATTGGTGGGAACCACTTCATCCACGCGGCGAGACGCAACATCGATGTGACGGCGCTGGTGGTCAACAACCAGATCTATGGGATGACAGGTGGTCAGTACTCACCGACGACTCCGGTGGAGGCCATGGCGACCACGGCGCCCTACGGCGATGCCGAGCCGGGGTTCGACCTGTGCGGCGTGGCGCAAGCCGCAGGGGCTACCTTCGTCGGCAGGGTGGCTCCCGTTAGGATGCCGGAGCTGATCAACACCATCGCCAAGGCGCTGCAGCACGTGGGCTTCTCCTTCGTCGAGGCGGTCTCCCAGTGCCCCGTCTACTTCGGTCGCATGAACCGCCAGGGTGGACCTGTGCAGATGCTGAACCGACAGAAGGAGATCACCATGCCGGTGAGGACGGCCCAGCAGAAGCCCGAGGAGGCGGTTGGCAAGCTACTGACCGGGGTGCTCTACGAGAGCGAGAGGCCCGCGTACGAGAAGCTGTACAGCCAGATCCGGCTGAAGGCCTCCTGGAAGGCAGGTGAGCATGTCTAGTCACGCGAGAAAGAGAACCATCGAGGTCTCCATGGGCGGGTCGGGCGGCCAGGGACTGGTGCTCATGGGACTGATCCTGGCGGAGGCGGCTGGGATACATGAGGGCAGGCAGGTGGTCTCCAGCCAGCTGTATGGTCCGGAGTCCAGGGGTGGTGCCTCCCGATCGGACGTGATCATCAGCGACGACGAGATTGATTACCCGGAGGTGGAGCACCCCGACGTGCTCTTCGCCTTCAACCAGCCCTCCGCCAACAAGTACGCCCCGCACCTGAAGCCTGGCGGGACGGTCATCTACGACAGCACCTTCGTGAGCGATCCCCCGAAGGTGGACGGCACGGTCTACCAGCTTCCTATCACCAAGCTGGCCAGGGAGAAGGTGGGCAGGGAGATCGTGGCCAACATCGTGGCCATTGGGGCTCTAGCGGCCCTCACAGGCGTAGTATCTCGCGAGGCGCTCACCAAGGCCGTGATGGAGCGCGTGCCGAAAGGCACCGAGGAGATCAACCGGAAGGCGCTAGAGGTCGGCTTCCAGGCGGCCGAGGAGCTGCTCGCGGCGACCTCTCGCGCGTAGAGCCGGTGGGCGCGTCCGTTCTGTTCAACCCGGTGGTGGCAGGCCGGGCCCACGCCCCCCGCGGGTTCGAGTCGCGGTGGTGGTTGAGTAGACTCTTAAGGGAGGAGTCGACTTGAAGCTGTACGAGTTCCAGGCGAAAAGGGTCTTTGCCCAGGGGGGGATACCGACGCCTCGGGGAGAGGTGGTGCAGGATCCAGAGACTGCGGCCAGGGTTGCTGGGGGGCTGGGCAGGGTGGTGGTGAAGGCCCAGGTCCACGTGGGTGGCCGCGGGAAAGCCGGGGGCATCAAGCTGGCGAACAGTCCCGAGGAGGCCCGTGGGCACGCGGAAGCGATGCTGGGAAAGCCATTGAAGGGGTTCACCGTCAACTACGTCCTGGTGGAGGAGGCGCTGGACATCGCTTCCGAGTACTATCTTGGGATCACCGTGGACAGGAACGCCGAGAAGGCGATCGTGATGCTGAGCCGGATGGGGGGAGTGGACATCGAGGAGGTGGCCGCCACCCAGCCCGAGGCCATAGCTAGGCTGCACGTGGATCCCGCGTGGGGACCGTGGGACTATCAGCTTCGAGACTTGGTTGCCCGTGCCGGGCTGGATCCCAGGGTGTCTCGAGACATAGTGGGGGTGATCCGGAAGCTCTTCAACATCTTCGCTGCCTCCGACGCCTCCCTGGCAGAGATCAACCCGCTGGTGGTGACCGGCGACGGCAGGGTCGTCGCCGCCGATGGAAAATTCGATGTGGACGACAACGCGCTGTTCCGCCAGAAGGAGCTGCTGAAATACCGAGAGGTGTCGGAGGCGGATCCCATCGAGGCTGAGGCCGCACGGAAGGGCGTGGCCTACGTGCGGCTGGACGGCGACATCGGAGTGATCGGCAACGGGGCGGGCCTGGTGATGACCACCCTGGACATTCTGCGCAGGAACGGGGGCATGGCCGCCAACTTCTGCGACCTAGGGGGTGGCGCCAAGGCCGAGACGGTGCGCCAGGACCTGGAGCTGGTGCTGATGAACCCCAGGGTCAAGGGGGTTCTGATCAACATCTTCGGGGGCATCGTCCGGTGCGACGAGGTGGCTAAGGGGATAATCGAGGCTACCAGGAGTATGGAAATCAAGGTGCCCATAGTTGTCCGCATGGCCGGGACCCGCGCTGCCGAGGGGCTGGAGATGCTCAAGGGGACCAACCTGATCCCTGCCGCGACGGCCCAGGAGGCCGCACGGAAGATCATCGAACTGGTCAGCTAGCCAGTCCAGGGCGCGCAACGCGGGCAAGCAGCGTTGCGGCCTGGCGGGGTTTGGGGTGTCTCCAAACCACCTCCACCACATCGAATAGCTGCCAATGGGAGGGGTAGTGGATATCCCTCCTCGTTGGCGGGTCCAGGGCGCAGCGCTTGGCGGGGTTTGGGGTGTCCCCAAACCACCTCCACCACATCGAATAGCTGCCAATGGGAGGGGTAGTCGATGTCTATACTCGTTAACAAGGACACTCGGGTGGTGGTGCAGGGCATCACTGGCCGAGAGGGCGCCTTCCATACAGCCAAGATGAGGGAGTACGGAACCAAGGTTGTGGCGGGCGTGACCCCCGGGAAGGGCGGGACCGAGCTGGACGGCGTGCCCGTCTTCAACAGCGTGGCCGAAGCTGTGGCCGCTACCGGCGCCAACAGCTCCATCATCTTCGTGCCGGCTCCCTTCGCCGCCGACTCCATCGCCGAGGCGGCCGACGCCGGCATTGGGCTGGTGGTGTGCATCACCGATGGGATCCCCACCCTGGATATGGTCAGGGTGATGAACTACATACGGCCCAAGGGAACCCGGCTGATAGGCCCGAACTGTCCCGGCATCATCAGCCCGGGCGAGGCCAAGATGGGCATCATGCCCGCCGAGGTGTACCGCGAAGGGCCCATTGGGGTGATATCCCGCAGCGGAACCCTCACCTACGAGACCTGCGACCAGATCACCAACATGGGGATGGGGGTCTCGACCTGCATAGGCGTCGGTGGTGACCCCATCATCGGGACCCGCTTCGTCGACGCATTGAAGCTGTTCCGTGAGGACGACGAGACCCGGGTTGTGATCATCATCGGGGAGATCGGCGGCTCCGATGAGGAGACGGCCGCCAGCTACATCAAGGAAACCGGCTACCCGAAGCCTGTGGTGGCCTTCATCTCCGGCCGTTCGGCGCCGCCGGGCAAGAGGATGGGTCACGCGGGCGCCATCATCTCAGGCGGCACCGGCACCCCGCAGGCGAAGGTAAAGGCCTTCCAGGATGCCGGTGTGCCGGTGGGTGACACCCTGGAGGACGTGGTCCGTCTGGCCAGGGAGCGCCTGGGCTAGCGGACCTGCTGGCGGGGGCCGGTGCTGCCAGCACCGGCCCCCTCGGCATTTTCGTGTCCTCACGGACCAGGGTTCCGCGTCGTTCCCGACCCAGTCGTGGGGGATGGATAGGGGCGGGCTCTCGCCCCGACTGTCCGTTTGTCCCCATATCCACGTGCTATAATGGCCTTCCACCTCAGCTTGGATCACCCTGCGAATTCACCGCTGTGAACGAGGAGCGTACCGATGGATTGGGGCAAGCAGAACCGCATGGCGCGCATCATCAAACCAGACACAGGGCGGGCCGTCTGGCTCGCCGTGGACCATGGATACTTTCTCGGCCCGACGCGGCGGCTAGAGGTGCCCAGGAGGACCATCGAGCCGCTTCTCCCATTCTGCGATGCCCTCTTTGTGACGCGCGGCATCCTACGCACCTCAGTGGACCCGAACACCGCGACCCCCATCGTGCTTAGGGTGTCGGGTGGCTCATCCGTGATCGGCAAGGACCTGTCCGATGAAGGGATCACCACGTCGATGAGGGACGCCATCCGTCTGAACGTGGCAGGCGTGGGCCTGTCCATCTTCGTGGGTAGCGAGTTCGAGAGCCAGACCCTGAAGAACTTGGCCAAGCTGGTCGATGACGCGGAGGAGTATGGGATCCCCGTTCTGGCCGTGACGGCGGTTGGAAAGGAGCTGGAGAAGAGGGATGCTCGTTTCCTGGCCCTCGCCTGCCGCATTGCCGCGGAGCTGGGTGCCAGCGTCGTGAAGACCTACCACTGCGAGGGGTTCGAGAAGGTGGTGGAGGGGTGTCCGGTGCCCATCGTCATAGCCGGTGGACCCAAGCTGGAGACCGAGATGGACGTTTTCCGCCTGACCTACGAGGCTGTCCAGCAGGGCGCGGCAGGGGTGGACATGGGCAGGAACATCTGGCAGAACGACTTTCCCGTGGCGATGATCAAGGCCATCCGGGCCATCGTGCACGAGAACGCGACGCCGGAGGTGGCGATGGAGCTGTACCGGGAGTGCCGGAACGAAGTGTGAGGGAGGTCGCGGGAAGGTGCCGGGGACGCAGCGGGTCGCGGTGTACTACAGCAACCGGGATGTGCGGATCGAGGAGCGGCCGGTGCCAACGGTGGGCCCGGGAGAGCTGCTGATGAGGGTCGAGGCGTGCGGGATCTGCGGCAGCGATGTCCTCGAGTGGTACAGGATAAGGAAGGCTCCCCTGGTGCTGGGGCACGAGCTGGCGGGCGTGGTCGAGGCGGTCGGGGGTGGGGTCAGCCGATTCCGAGTAGGTGATCGCATCGCGGTGGCCCACCACGTTCCCTGCTACAGCTGCCACCACTGCCTCAGCGGCCACCACACCATGTGCGAGACCCTGCTCCATCATACGAACATCGATCCAGGCGGCTTTGCGGAGTACTGTCGCGTGCCGGCCATCAACGTGGACCGCGGCGTATTCCCGCTGCCAGATAGCCTCTCCTTCGAGGAGGCTACTCTCGCGGAACCCCTCGGTTGCGTCCTGAGGGGCCAGAGGATCGCGGGCCTCAGGGCCGGCCAGAGAGTCCTGATCCTGGGTAGCGGCCTCGCTGGCTTGCTCCACGTGATGGCGGCCAGAGCCCAGGGGGCGGCCTTCATAGCAGCAACCGATGTGCAAGAATATCGGCTGGACGCTGCCCGGAGCTTCGGCGCAGATCTGGTCCTGCATGCCAGGGAGGATGTCCCTTCTCGTCTCAAGGAGAGGCTGGGACGGCTGGCCGATCTGGTGATCGTGAGCACTGGGGCGGAGAGCGCAGTTGCCCAGGCCCTCGCTTCGGTGGAGCGTGGCGGGACGGTGCTCCTGTTCGCCTCCACCGATCCAGGGGTGACTACCCCTCTCTCCATCAACGACTTCTTCTGGCGGCGCGATACTACTATCACCACCACATATGCTGCGGCGCCAGAGGACTACTGGCTGGCACTGGAGATGATCGCGTCGGGCAGGGTGCGGGTGGGCCCGATGATCACGCACCGAGTCGGGATGGCCGATGCGGGAGAGGGCTTCCGGATCGCTGCTGCCGGGCGTGACTGCATGAAGGTGGTGGTGCTGCCGCACCAATAGGTGGGAATTGGTTCATGCGCATGGAGCGGGATCGGACTGGATCGCAGATGCCTGAGCTGCCGCATCAACCATGGGAGATTGGGCCGGCGGGACGAGCGGAGGAAGGAACTTTGAGCCTCGTCGAGGCCATGAATAGGCTGCTGAGGCTCTTCGCTGGCACATCCTCCCGCCGGGAATACCTGGATTCCGTGGTGGAGCTGGTTCACCAGTGGAGTGGGTGCCGCTGCGTCGGACTCCGAGTGTTGGACGACGAGGGCCTGATCCCCTACGAGTCCTATGTTGGCTTCGACCGCGAGTTCTGGGAGTCCGAGAACTGGCTCTCTGTCGAGCGGGACAACTGCATCTGCATCAGGGTCATTCGCGGGACTCCGGACCCATGGGACGGTCCGGCCATGACTGCAGGTGGTTCCTTCCGTGTGGACAACAGCTGCAGCTTCATGGCCGGGCTAACCTCGATGGAGGCCGGCTCCTATCGAGGACTATGCATGCGGCGGGGGTTTGCTACCCTGGCTGTGGTGCCCCTGCGGTATCAGGGAAGGGTGCTGGGGGCACTGCACCTGGCGGACGAGCGGGAAGGCCTCGTGTCGCCGGCCATGACCGATTTCCTGGAGTCGGTGGCGCCTCTGATCGGCGAAGCGGTGCACCGGTTCAATCTGGAGGACGAGCTCAGGCGCAACAGCGAGGGCGAGGCGGTGCTGAACCGGCTGCTCCTCATGGCGCTGGAGGATGTCCCGCTGGAGGACCTGTTCAAGAGAACCATCGAGCTGGTGCAGTCGATACCATGGCTGCCCATCCTGCCAGGGGGCGCCATCCGCCTCGCGGACGGATCCAGCCCCCTCCCGGTGCAACGAGGACGGCATCACGTGGTCACCATCGGGGTTGCCGATGATCCTCTGGGGGTGATCCTGCTGCCCTTGCGGGAGGACCTCCCTCTCAGGAGGAGGGATGAGCAGTTCCTGGCGGCGGTGGGCACGGTCCTGGCCGGGATAGTGATGAGAAAGCGAGCCGAGGAGGCGGTGAGGGAGAGCGAGGCGCGCTTCCGTCGGCTGGCCGAAAACGCCCAGGATCTGATCTACCGATGGGAGCTGAAGCCGATACCCCGCTTCGCCTATCTGAGTCCGGCGTCCCTGCCTATTCTGGGATATGCGCCCGAGGAGCTGTGTGCCGATCCAGACCTCCTGCACCAAGCTATCCCGCCTGAGGAGCTGTCGACGGTGAAGCAGCTGGTGGCCGGCTCCTCGGTGCCCAGGACCCTGACCCTGCACTGGCGGCGCCCCGACGGAAGGGTTGCGCTCCTAGAGCTGCGGAACGTGCCGGTGGTCGAGGGTGGCGAGGTGGTGGCCGTGGAGGGGATAGGGCGGGACATTACCGAGCGCGAGCAGGTGAGCGAGAGGATCAGGCGGGCGGAGCGGCTGGAGATGGCGGGGAGGATCGCAGGGCAGGTGGCTCACGATTTCAGCAACCTGCTCTCGCCCCTGGTGGGCTACCCGCAGCTGATACGAAGGCTGCTTCCCGAGGGGCACGCTGCCGTCCGCTACTGCGACGCCCTCCATGAGGCCGCGGTGAAGATGGCGGAGATCAATGAGGATCTGCTGACCCTTGGGCGCAGGGGTCGGCTGGTGATGGAGGCCGTGGACCTGAACAGCGTCGTGGAGGGTGCGGTCCGACTCTTCGCCGAGGGCTCGAGCGCGCTGCAACTAAGGGTCGAGCTGGCTCCGGATCTGCCTCACCTCTATGGCCAGCCCTCCCAGCTTTCCAGGGTGGTGACGAACCTCCTTTCCAACGCAGCCGACGCGGTGGAGGGGGTCGGCCAGGTGACAGTCCGAACGGAGAGCCTGTTGGTGGAGGATGTTCACTCCGGAATCGACGGTCTGCCGCCCGGGGAGTATCTCCTTCTGGCCGTGGCCGATAACGGGTGCGGTATCCCGCCCGAGCTGCAAGAAAAGGTCTTCGATCCCTTCTTCAGCACCAAGAGCGCGGATCGGGGGAGAGGATCGGGACTGGGCCTGAGCATCGTGCAGACCATCGTCAGCGACCATGGCGGAAGAGTTGTCCTGGAGAGCGAGGTGGGGAAGGGGACGGTTTTCAAGGTCTACCTCCCCGTGAAGCCGCGTTGGATGGACGAGGTAGCGACCGGCTAGACCGGGGCGGCGGTCCGTCGCTGCCTTCCTTGACAGCCCGACGGAGGCTTGGGTATGCTTCTGGCAGAGGCGGTGAGCAAGAGGAGTAGGCGAGAACGAGCCGATAGAGAAGAGCGGCCGTGGGCTGGAAGCCGCTCACGGTGTCGACCGCCGAAGGTCGCTTGTGAGCCGGTGGGCTGAACAGGTCCTCCTGAACGCTCCAGGAAGGCACTCCAGGAGCGCGTGGTGGGTGGTGGCCATGCGCGCTGGGGAGCTGGGAAGGAGCATCTGCGAGGGGTGAGAAACCTCGCTCGAGGACCGATAGGTGCACCCGGGAGAGCCCGTTACAGCGAAAGAGGGCTGACCGCGCCGCGTGGGTGTGGACAGCCGAACCGAGGTGGTACCACGAAGGCTCCTTCGTCCTTTGGATGAGGGAGCCTCTCTTTGTTGGGGACAGGGGCGGAGGTCGGGTATTCGGAGGCCGGGTCGCGGCCGTTGTTCCCTGACCCAGTTAGCAGGAGGTATCAGTTGGCCGAGCCGAACATCATGGAGATGCCCAAGAGCTACGACCCCAAGCTGTACGAGGAGAGGTGGTACAGCTTCTGGGAGAGCCGCGGCTATTTCAGACCGGAGATCAATCCGCAGGGGAAGCCCTTCACCATCATCATGCCCCCGCCCAACGTCACGGGAGAACTTCACATAGGGCACGCGCTGACGGCATCCATCGAGGACATCCTCATCAGGTGGCATCGGATGATGGGGGATGCCGCGCTGTGGCTGCCAGGCGAGGACCACGCGGCCATCGCTGCCCAGAATGTGGTGGAGAGGGAGCTAGCGAAGGAGGGGCTCACCCGCCACGATCTCGGGAGGGAGCGCTTTCTGGAGCGGATGTGGGAGTGGACGAACCGCTATCGACACATCATCGCCGACCAGCACAAGCGGTTGGCTGCTTCCTGCGACTGGACGCGCGAGAGGTTCACCATGGACCCAGGTCCGTCCAGAGCGGTGCGGACGGCGTTCGTTCGGCTGTACGAGCGAGGTCTGATCTACAAGGGGAACAGGATCATCAACTGGTGCCCTCGCTGCTCCACGGCCCTTTCCGACCTGGAGGTGGTGCACAGCGAGGAGCAGGGAGAGCTCACCTACGTCAGGTACCCGCTGGTGCCACGTCGGGAAGGCGCGGAACCCGAGTACCTGGTGGTGGCCACCACACGACCCGAGACCATCCTGGGTGATACTGGCATCGCGGTGAACCCCGACGATCCCCGTTATAAGGAGATGGTCGGGCGGCAGGCGGTGGTGCCCGAGATCGGGCGGATCATCCCCATCGTGGCGGACGATGTTGTGGATAGGGAGTTCGGCTCCGGAGCCGTGAAGGTCACCCCGGGCCACGATCCCACGGACTTCGAGATCGGGCTGCGCCACGACCTGCCGGTGGTGCTGGTGATCGGCACCGACGACCGGATGACGGACGCGGCGGGTCGGTTCGCGGGGATGCCGAAGCTGGAGGCCAGGAGGGCGCTGGTAGCCGAGCTGCAAAAGCAAGGGCTGGTCGTGAAGGTGGAGTCGATCCGCCACGCGGTGGGCCACTGCCAGCGCTGCGGCACGGTGGCCGAGCCCCTGGTCATGGAGCAGTGGTTCGTGAGGATAAAGCCGCTGGCGGAGCCTGCCAGCGAGGCGGTGAGGGATGGGCGCACCCGCATCATCCCGGAGCGCTTCACCAAGGTCTACTTCAACTGGATGGAGAACATCAGGGACTGGTGCATCTCCCGACAGCTCTGGTGGGGCCACAGGATACCCGTGTACTACTGCGATGCTTGTGGACAGGTGATGGCCGCGGTGGATCCGCCGGAGCGGTGCGACAAGTGCGGCGGGCCGCTGAGGCAGGATCCTGATGTGCTGGATACCTGGTTCTCCTCTGGACTGTGGCCCATATCCACCCTTGGGTGGCCCGATGAGACGGAGGATCTCAAGAGGTTCTATCCGACATCGGTGATGGAGACCGGGTACGACATCCTGTTCTTCTGGGTCGCCAGGATGATGATGCAGTGCATGGCGATGACGGGAGAGGTCCCCTTCCGAGATGTGTATCTGCACGGGTTGGTGCGGATCGACGGCGAGAAGATGAGCAAGTCCAAGGGGAATGTGGTGAACCCCCTGGATGTCATAGACCGGTACGGCGCCGACGCCCTGCGCTTTGCCCTGGTGACAGGGACCACCCCTGGGAACGACTCCCAGATGTCCATGACGAAGATAGAGGCCAGCCGCAACTTCGCCAACAAGCTATGGAATGCTGCCCGCTTCGTCGTCGGGAACCTGGAGGGTGGATGGGATCCGGGAGATCTGCGCGTCCCCTTGTCGATCCCGGAGGGCCCAGGCTCCAGCGATGCCGACCGCTGGATCGTCAGCCGGCTGAATGGTGTCATTCAGGATGCCCAGCGGTTGCTGGAGGCCTATCAGCTGGGCGAGGCGGCTCGCGTCCTGCACGACTTCATCTGGAATGAGTACTGTGACTGGTACATAGAGATCGCCAAGGTGCAGCTGAGGGAGGCGCAAGGCGGTGAGGGGCAGGGTGCCGACAGCAGGGCCGAGGTGACCCGGCGGACCCTGGCCGCGGTGCTGGAGAGATCGCTCAGGCTGCTGCACCCCTTCGCGCCCTTCGTGACGGAGGAGGTGTGGCAGAGCCTGATGGGCAGGCCCGCGGAGAGGCCGCGACCTGGTGTGCCGGATTCCATCATGATCAGCCCTTGGCCTGTGGCAGGCGAGCGGGATCCGGAGGCTGAGGATCGTATGGAGCGGGTGATGGAGATCATCCGCGGCATCAGGAACACCCGGGCGGAGAACGGTGTGGACCCGGCGAGGTTCGTGCCAGTCATACTGCTGGCTCACGGCTGGACCGGGCTGATGCGAGGCCAGGCCGCGGTAATCAGTGCACTGGCCAGGGTCAGACCGCTGGAGATCAGGGAGGGTGGCGAGCGACCAGCTCGAGCTCTGACCTTGATCGCTGGAGGTGTCGAGGTCTACCTGCCCCTGGAGGGTCTTTTCGACGTGGAGCAGGAGCTGGCGCGCCTGTCCAGAGAGATCGCGGCCGCGGAGCAGGATGTTCAGCGGGGCGAGGCGCTCCTATCGCGGCCGGGCTTCCTGGAGAAGGCACCCGCCGAGGTGGTGGCGCGAGAGCGGGAGAAGGTGGAGGCGAACCGAGAGCGGCTTACACGCCTCCTGGAGCGGCTGGAGATGCTGAAGCAGCACGACTGAGGGCCTCTCTCGCGGGGGACGCGGTGGCCTCTCCTCTTCCTGAAGAGCTGAAAGAGGAGAGGCCACAAGGTCTACGGCCTGGATACCGCGCGTTTCGCGGCCTGGAAGGTGTTGCGTATCAGGACGGCGTTGGTGGTGGGGCCGGTGCCGCCCGGGACCGGTGTGATGGCGCTGGCCACCTCCTTGACCCCCTCGAAGTCGACATCCCCAACCACCTTGCCGTCGATCACGTTGATGCCGAAGTCGACCACCACAGCGCCCGGCTTCACCATTTCGGCGGTGATTGTCCCGGCCTTCCCTATGGCCGCTACCAGGATGTCGGCTCGCCGGGTCACATCGCCAAGGTTCCTGGTGCGGGAGTGGCAGACGGTGACGGTGGCGTGCTCCTGCAGTAAGAGGAAGAACATGGGTTTGCCCACGATGTTGCTCCGACCGACGATCACAGCCTCCTTGCCCTTGATGTCGATGCCCGACCTCTTCAGGATCTCTAGCCCGCCCATGGGGGTGGCTGGCACGAAGGTGGGGCGACCCAGGGCAAGCATGCCGGCGTTGTAGGGGTGGATGCCGTCCACGTCCTTGGCGGGAGAGATGATGGATGTGACCATCTCCTGGTTCAGGTGAGGTGGCAGAGGCATCTGGACAATGATGCCGTGGATCCTCTCATCCTGATCGAGGCGGTAGAGGGTCCCCTTGAAGTCGGCCTCGGAGATGTCGGACGGGAGCTGGTGGAGAGTGCTCAGCATCTCGGCCGCGGCGAAGGCTTTGCCGATCCGCTTTACATAAGCGGTAGCGGCTGGGTCGTCGCCCACCTGGACGATAGCGATCTGTGGGGTGATCCCGTACTCCTGCTTGAAGGTGGCCAGGTCTGCCGCGACCTCGGCCCTGATCTGGTCCGCAACCGGTTGACCCAGCAGCAGCTCTGCTGCCATGCTTTCCTCCTTACAGTCGGGCCATGCCCTTCTCGATGGCTTCCGCTACCCGATCATCGAGCCCAGGGAGGAGCGCCTCCGCCTCCTCCTTCAGATGTCGAACTGCACTCTGGTCTTTCACCGACCGCAGGTTGATATCGATGTTGATCACCGCGCCACGGATTGCCCCCTCCGCGAGATAGGCCGCCATTGCCACGTCGCCGATGGCCTGGACGTTGGTCGTTCTGGCCGCCAGCTCCGCCAGCTCGATCAGCCGCGCACACCTTCTGGCTATCTCCAGGGGCACCCGGCTGGCCTCGATGGTGGCTTCCTGGATCTGGGCGGTGCGGACGCGCTTCTCCTCCTCGCTGCCCTTGGGGAGACGGTAGCCCTCCATGATCCGATTGAAGGCTCTGGCGTCCTCGTCCACCAACGTCAGCAGCTCGGAGCGGAGTCTCTCGGTTTCGGCGAGCAGCTGCCTCACCTCTTCCTGGACGTCGGCGTACCTCTCCTTCCCGATGGTCAGGTTGCATACCATGCTCAGGAGTCCCGCCGACATCGCCCCGGTTAGAGCGGCAATGCCTCCTCCGCCTGGGGTCGGTGAGGGGGATGCGAGCAGGTCCAAGAAGCTGTCGATAGTCATTGTGGCCAGTGGACCGGGCGTGGCGTCTGGGCTCACATGGCACCTCCTCTGAGGATAGGCGGTCGTGGATGCTCGGCGGTCGCGGGTGCGAGGTGCTCGGCGGCTTGCGCGCGGACCCTCATCTACTTGGCGACCGATGGCTCATTATATCTTTGGGCTTCGAGCCACAACAAGCTAGTGGTGCCGCTGCGTGTTGTCGTGGTGAGTCTGAGGGCCATAGGGTCGGCGCCTACCCCGTGGAGCCCTGGCTCCACGGGGCTGAGCGCTACCTCATCCGGAGTCGTGGGTCCAGGGCGTCCCGCAGGCCGTCTCCCAGCAGATTGAAGGCGAGGACCGCGGTGAAAATGGCGATCCCCGGGAAGGTGGCCATGTTGGGGTTGGAGAATATGTAGTTGCGTCCCTCACCTAGCATGGAGCCCCACTCGGGAGTGGGTGGCTGCACGCCAAGGCCTAGGAAGCCGAGTCCCGCCGCGACCAGGATAGCCGAGCCTAGTGATAGGGTTGCCTGTACGATGACGGGGGCTAGAGCGTTGGGAAGGACGTGGCGGAAGATGATGACGGGGCTCCGGGCCCCAATGGCCCTTGCCGCCTCGATATAGGTCAGCTGCTTTATGCTTAGTGTAGATGCCCTGACCAGCCGGACGAAGGAGGGCATGGAGCTGATGCCAACGGAGATGATCACGTTCTCCAGTCCCACTCCCAGTGTGGCGACCAGGGAGAGCGCCAGAAGGAACCCCGGGAAGGAGAGCAGAATGTCGATGAATCGCTGGATGGCCAGGTCCGCCCATCCCCCGAAATAGCCAGAGATGGCGCCCAACGGCACCCCGACGAGGGCCCCGAAGGCCACGGCCAGGAAACCGATGGCGAGGGAGTAGCGGGCCCCGTAGAAGATCCGGGCCAGGATGTCCCGACCCAGGTAGTCCGTCCCCAGAGGGTGGGCCATGGATGGGTTCTGGAGGGCGTCGCCCAGCTTCTGGTGGACGGGGTCGTAGGGCGTGACCAGTGGGGCAGCTGCCGCCAGAGCCGCCCAAGCGGCGAGGACGACCAGCCCCAGCATGGACGCGCGGTGCCGGCTCAGGAGCTGCCAGAATCGCGGGGTGCTTCGCCGAGCGGGGGCCGATAGGCTCTCATCCATAGTGTATGCGGGGGTCGACGTATGCATAGAGGAGATCCACCACCAGATTGACCAGGATGAACAGGGTAGAGAAGGTGAGGGTGATGCCCTGCACCATGGGATAGTCGCGTGCGAAGATGGAGTCCACCAGTAGCTGGCCCATGCCCGGCCAGCCGAAGACCGTCTCCGTGAGTACCGCGCCCCCAAGGAGGGTTCCGAACTGGAGTCCGACCACCGTGATGACGGGGAGCAGGGCGTTGCGGAGGGCGTGGACGTAGACCACCACCCGCTCGCTGAGCCCCTTCGCCCTGGCGGTCTGGACGTAGTCCTGCCGCAGCACCTCCAGCATGCTGGAGCGGGTCATCCGGGTGATGAGCCCCACCACGAAACCGGCTAGTGTGAAGCCTGGAAGGACGAAGCTGATGGGCTGGTCGGCCCCTGCGGCCGGGAACCACTTGAGGGTGATGGAGAACACCACTATGAGCATCAGCCCCAGCCAGTACACCGGCATGGATACGCCGAAGAGGCTTATGGCGGAGACCAGGTAGTCCAGCCTGGAGTTGTGGTGGGTCGCGGCAACCACCCCGGCGATCACCCCCGTCACCACGGCTATGGTGATGGCTACTAGCGCCAGCTCGAAGGTGTAGGGCAGACGCGCCATCACCTCGTTCAGGACTGGCTGGGACGTTCGTGCGGATTGGCCCAGGTCCAGATGGATTAGACGCCCGAGGAATGTGGCGTACTGGGTGAGGATCGGCTGATCCAGGCCAAGCTGGCGCCGGATCATCTCCACATCAGCCTCGCTGGCCAGGACGCCGGCGATGACTCGCGCTGGATCGCCGGGGAGCATCCGCAGCATCAGAAAGACCACGGTTGCCACACCCAGCAGGGTAGGCACGGCGGCTATGAGGCGTTGTACGATGTACCGAAGCATGAACCCTCTCGTCTAATGGGGGTCGGGTTGCCCCAGCCTCGGCGCCAGCGGCCTTTCGCCGCTGGCGCCGAGGCATGGCCACCACGCCCTGGCTTTCTCGTCGATCTAGGCGGGCTCTGCGTAGATAGCCGACCACTTCTCGGTGGCTATAGAGCCGACTCCCTTGATCTTGGCCGAGTGGACGATGGGGAACTTTTGCACCCACAGGAAGATCCAGGGCGCGTCGTCCCAGATGATCTTGTTGGCCTGTGCGTACTGCTCGGCCCTCTCCTTCTCGTTGGTGTTCACGTTCGCCTTGGCGATCAGGTCCTCTACCTGAGGGTTGGTGTAGTGTGCCGAGGCAAGCCCTGCAGGAGGCCAGTTGCTCTTCTGGAACTGCACCATCTGCTGCGCCGCGTCCAGCATCATGGGCGCCCATCCCAGCATGTGCATGTCGCTGGTGGCCTTCTCGGGCGGGACCTGCGTGGTTGCCTGGTAGGTAGGCCAGTCCATGGTCTGCCCTTCCACGTTGATGCCGACGTCGCGCAGGTTGCCCATGATCGCCTGCGATGCTGCGGCGTCCTGTAGGTATCGCCCCGTGGGGTAGAGCATCTTGAGGCTGACGTTGCTGTAGCCACCCTGCTTGAGGAGCTCCTTGGCCTTGTTGGGGTCGTAGGGGTACGGGCCGCACTTGGAGTAGCCGAAGAGGGACGGAGCGACGGGAGCGTCCATGACCTCGGCGGCGCCGAAGAGGACGCTCTTGATGATCCCCTCCTTGTCCACTGCATAGTTCAGCGCCTGGCGGAAGATCTTGTCCTTCGTGGGGCCATCGCGGGTGCAGTCGATGGCGATGTAGATGGTTCGGTCGCTCTGCCCCATTATGACCTTGACCTGATTGTTGGCCTGCAGTTTCGGGATGTCCGAGATGGGGGGCAGGATGATCAGGTCAGCCTGGCCGGCCAGGAGCAGACTCTCCCTCGTGGCGGCCTCCGGGGCTATCTTGATCTGCACCGTCTGGTAGTAGGGCTTGCGGCCCCAGTACTTCTCGTTTCGGACCAGCACCACCTCCGAGCCCTTGGTGCGGCTCTTGAACATGTATGGGCCGGTTCCCACTGGCTCCTCGTTGTAGCTCTTGGGGAAGTTCTTAGCCGTGTTGGGAGAGACGATGGCGTAGGCCGAGGCCGTCATGGCGGCCAGGAACGGCGGCAGCGGGGCCTTCAGGTTGAAACGGACGGTGCTCTGGTCGACCGCGGTCACGGAGTCGATCACCGTCATCAGGCCGCGCAGCGGCACCTTCAGGTCGGGGCTCAGGAGCCTCTCCCAGCTCAGCTTGACGGCTTCAGCGTTGAAGGGGGCCCCGTCGTGGAAGGTGACACCCTGGCGCAGCTTGAAGGTGTAGCTCTTGCCATCCGGGGACATCTCCCAGGACTCCGCAAGGGCTGGGTGGATCTTGCCGTCCTCTCCCAGCGAGAGCAGGCTCTCGTTCATGTAGTCGACGATGTTCTGAATGGTGGTAGTGGTTTGGCCGGCCGGGTCCAGCGTGTCCGGATCGACCCCGATCACGATGCGGATCGTGTCGGTGCCCACCTTCACCGCCGGTGCGGTCGTGGGGGCTGCCGCAGGCGCGCCCGACGCGGCGGTAGACTGCGGGGCACCGGACTTAGGTGCAGCCGTCGGGCTGGGTGCCTGCGCGGGGGCGCAAGCGGCCAGGATGGCCGTCCCGGTGAAGCCGAGGGCAGCCTTGAGGAATGTGCGCCGGTTCAGACGCCGGGCGAGCTCGGTCTCGAGTCGACCTTTCTCCTCCATCGGTTGGAAACCCTCCCATCATTATTGGAGCTATGGCTCTGCTCGGAGCTTGTCGATCGTGAGGGCGGGCGTTCTTGCGGCCGCGGGGAATCGGCCAGGACCCGCGGCATTGCGGGTACACCCAGGGTCGGGATCCGCTGCGTGAGGCCTCTCAGGGCTTCCACGGGGCAGGTGATGCGGCGAGGTGGCACGGAGGCATCGCCCTCGTAATGCCCGCGCACTACTCTCGCCCGGACATGCCGGCGGGACTGGGCTTCCCACGGCATCCCTACGCTGCGGCGAATGCTAGCATTCCTGATCGAATCGTGTCAAGGCGGAATAGATGGTACTTCACGCACATGGTTCCAGAGCGGCGTCACCGGGACGGGATTGACATGGCAGCCTGCTTCCGGTAGATTAGAGCTTGAACGCAACATCTGTTTCAATAGCTTTGCGGCGCGAGCCGTGCCGGGATGCCGGCTCCCATTATCCAGCCAGGCTAGGTGGAGACTGTCACGCAGTCTCCTTTTTTGTGTTCAGAATGATACGTCGTCGCGGGGTGTTGCCTTGGAGGAAGGGAACGTTACTCAGCTGGTGGCTCACCTGGTGCTGCAACTGGCGGTGATCCTTTTCGCCGCGAAGCTGGGAGGAGAGCTTTTCGAGAGATGGCTGAGGCAGCCGGGTGTCCTTGGGGAGCTCCTGGCCGGAGTGATCGTCGGTCCCTACGCCCTCGGCGGGGTAGATCTGCCGCTGGTTGGCGCCCTGTTCGGCCACGTTGCGGAGGCCAGCGGGGTGAGGGTGATCCCAGTGTCGACCGAACTCTGGGCGGTGGCGCAGATTGGTGCGGTGATCCTTCTCTTCTACGCCGGGCTTGAGACCGACTTCAATCTCTTCTTTCGCTACAGCGGGCCGGCCTTCGCTACAGCGATGGGCGGGGTCGTGCTTCCGTTCGTCTTCGGTGACCTTGCCACGGTGGCATTTGGTCTGGCTTCGGAGCCGCTGGACCCGGTAGCGCTGTTCATGGGTGCGATAATGACGGCGACCTCGGTGGGCATAACTGCCAGAGTGCTGGGCGACATCAGGAAGCTCGATACGCCGGAGGGAGTGACCATACTGGCCGGAGCTGTAATAGACGATGTGCTTGGCATCATCGTCCTCGCCATCGTGGTCAGCCTTGGGGCCAGCGGCGATGTTTCGCTGGGGAATCTGGCCGTGGTTGGCGCAAAGGCCATGGGGTTCTGGCTTGCCCTGATGGGAGTGGGCATCCTGCTCGCCAGATGGATCTCGCGGTTCCTGTCGTCATTCCGTTCTTCTGGAGCTGCGGTGGCGCTGTCCTTGGCCATCGCTTTCCTGGCGGCGGCCCTCGCAGAGGGGTTCGGTCTGGCCATGATCATTGGCGCCTACTCGGTGGGGCTGGCCCTCTCCAACACTGAGATAGCCGAGAGAGTCAGGGAGCCCATGGAGTCCCTCTATCACGTGCTGGTGCCAGTATTCTTCGTGGTCATGGGGATGCTGGTGGACTTCGGTGCCATGGCAGCCGTCCTGGTGTTCGGGCTAGTGATCACTTTGCTGGCCATCGTCGGAAAGGTGATCGGCTGCGGAGCGCCCGCACTGGTTGTCGGGTTCAACCGATGGGGTGCGGCGAGGATCGGGGTTGGGATGATGCCTCGCGGCGAGGTAGCGCTGATCGTGGCCGGTGTGGGCCTCAGCCGTGGGATCATTCAGTCGGATGTCTTCGGGGTGTCCATAATGATGACGTTTGTGACCACCGTGGTGGCACCTCTGGTGCTGGTTCCGGTCTTCCAGAAGGGCGGCGCGGGAGTTCGGAGGGTTCCCGCAGCCGTCGGAGAGAGACCGGGTGTGGAGAGGGAGAATGTTGGATAGGTTCGAGGTAGTTCTCGACAGCTACTTGGCAGAGCTTTTCGTCGAGCAGCTGAGAGATGTGCTGGAGTCTTCCGGATTCAAGGAGACCCTGCGGATCCATGAGCCTCGGGTGATGGAGTTCCAGGTGGGAAGCCATCTTCTGAGTGTGCAGATCGAGGAGCCTGCGGCCCATCAGCGATCGTTGGCCGTGGAGAGCGAAACCCTGGATCTGCAGCCGCTAGTCTCGAGAGCCGTGAGCAGGACGGTGGTTGACGTGGCCAGGAGGCTGACGGAGTCTCTTCCGTGGGTGGGCAGGGACGAGCTGTGCTACGATCTCCAGCAGCTTCTGGAGAAGAGACTGGCCTAGACTCAATGGTGGTTGACACGCCTTCGGCGGATAGGCTAAGGTCCCTGGCGGTTGGAATGGGGGCTGAGGGCTCCCGAATCAGGCTGGAGGTGAGCTAAGAGGATGGCAGCGTCCTTTCCTTTCACGTTGGAGGAGCTGCAGTCGAAGATCCAGGAAGAGATCCTCGTGAGCTCTTTCACCGTGTGTGATGGTGGAGCCCTCTGTCTGGTGGGCCGCGGGACCAGAAGGCGCCTCATGGTGCTGGCTGCCGCGGGCGGACTGCCGCTGGAGAGGTTTGGGGGCGAGGAGCGTCCTTTCCTGGATGGCTTCAACCTGAAGCTGTGCCCCTTGAGCAACGGCAACGCGCGGGCACTTCGTGAACATCTTCCATGGCTGAGGCCGAGTCTGCTGGGGCTTTCGACCACGGCGGGGTTCGGCGACAGGCTGGGGATGGCGACACCTGGGCACGTGGCGGCGATGCGGAGAGTGCAGACCGAGGTGGCGGGAGCCAGGATACTGCCCATCTTTGCCCAGCAATCCATAAGGGAGATGGAGCGAACGGGCAGGTCGCCGGAGGATGTGCTGGCGGATGCTACCTGGGGGGCATTTCAGGCTGGGTGGAGCGGTCCTGTGGGGGCCGATGCCGATCATCTCAAGACTACTGCCGACATCGATGCCTGCGTGGAGGCGGGCTTCAGCCTCTACACCTTCGATCCAGGCGCGCACGTGGACGGTAGTGCCGATGTGGCGGGTCCTGCGGAGATCCAGGTGATGGTCGAGAGGCTTCCGTGGGGAAAGCTGGAGGACACGGCTGCCGATCTGGAGAGACGGTATGTGGGGGTGCGGGTCCAACTAGAGGATCGCGAGCTGCTCCTGGATGGGCCGGGGATCCTCCGAGCGGCGGCCAAGTACGGCAAGGCCGTCGCCCATGTGGTGGCCATGTATCGCCACCTGGCCGGAAAGGGGATCGACTTCGAGGTAGAGATCTCTGTGGACGAGACCGAGACGCCTACCTCGCCTGTGGAGCACTACTATGTGGCAGCGGAGCTGAAGCGGCTGGGTGTCTCTTGGGTGAGTCTAGCCCCTCGATATGTGGGACGTTTCGAGAAGGGGGTGGACTACATCGGGGACCCGCGGGAGCTGAAGGAGCACCTGGATGCCCACGCTGCCATTGCCCGGACACTGGGACCCTACAAGCTGAGCCTGCACTCGGGCTCCGACAAGTTCACCGTCTACCCGATGATTGCCGAGGCCACCAGGGGCATGGTGCACCTCAAGACTGCCGGGACCAGCTACCTAGAGGCGCTGAGGGTAGTGGCTCGCCTGGACCCGACGCTGTTCAGGGATATCCTGTCCTTTGCCCGGGATCGCTACCCCGAGGATCGGGCATCCTACCACGTGTCGGCGGAGGTCGATCGGGTGCCAGCCCCCTCCAAGCTGTCGGACGAGGATCTCCCAGGGCTTCTGGACGGGTTCGACGCGCGGGAGGTGCTCCATGTCACCTTCGGCTCCACCCTGGCCCGCTTTGGAGGTCGTCTCAAGGCTGTTCTGCAGGACCACGAGAGCGAGTACCACAGGTGCCTGGAGCGCCACTTCTACCGCCATCTTCGACCCTTCGCATGGACAGGCGGGGAAGTCCACTAGGACTTCCCCGCTGCTGGGCTGCTTACGAGGACCTGCCCAAGGGGTTCTGACGCCGGGGTGCGGCGTCATGATCCGCTTTCGTTCACGGCGATGGATGGTCAGCTTCGTTGGGTTTCCCGATGTACCAGGTCGACCAGCGCCTTCACATTGTCCACGGGCGTATCCTGAAGGACGCCGTGCCCGAGGTTGAAGATGTGGCCGTCGCGCCTGCCTGCCTGGCCGAGGACGTGGAGCACTCGGTCCTGGAGCTTCGGGAGCGGTGCCAGCAGAGTGAGCGGGTCGAGGTTGCCCTGGATGGCCACCCCGTAGCCCACACGTTTCCACGCCTCCCCCAGATCCACGCGCCAGTCTATGCCGATCACGTCGGCTCCTGTCGTCGCGATGGTCTCCAGCATGCCGGCCGTGCCGGTGGAAAAGTAGATGACGGGAACGCCAGCCTGACGTGCCATGGCGACCGTTCGTGCCACATAGGGCAGCACGAATTCCCGGTAGTCCGCAGGGCTGAGAACCCCCACCCAGCTGTCGAACAGCTGGAGGGCCTGCGCTCCTGCCCGGACCTGTGCCTGAAGGTAGGCGCCGACCATTAGTGACAGCTTCTCCATGAGCGAGTGCCAGGCGTCTGTGGCGTCGTACATGAGTCGCCTGGCCCTGGCGTAGTCCGCCGATGAACCGCCCTCGATGAGGTAGCCCGCCAGCGTGAAAGGCGCACCCGAGAAGCCGATGAGGGGGACGCGCCCATTGAGCTCGCGCGCCGCGAGACGGACTGCCTCCTGCGTGTAGGGGGCTATCTCCTCGGGAGAGGGAACGACCAGCTTGGCGATGTCGGCCGCGGCCCGAATCGGCTGCGCGATGGATGGCCCCTCGCCCCTGACGAACTCGACGCTAACCCCCATGGCCTCCAGCGGCGGCAGTATGTCAGCGAAAATGATGGCCGCATCTAGCTCAAAGCGGCGAATGGGCTGGAGTGTCACCTCGACGGCCAGCTCTGGCGTCTTGATCATCTCCATCATGGGATGGCGCTGGCGAAGCGCCCGGTACTCTGGAAGAAACCTGCCGGCCTGGCGCATCAGCCAGATGGGTGTACAGTCGACCGACTGGCGGCGGCAGGCGCGGAGGAAGCGGTCGTTCATGCTGTCCTTCTCCCGGACTTGGTTTGGCTGCTAGTGAGATTATAAGGGATATTCGCTGGCGCCAGTTTGCCTGGAAAGGCAGGCGGCGCTACACTGGCGGCCGAGCTTGCCCGTTGGCTGGCCCAAACAGGTTGCGAGTTTGGAGGGAGTGGAGTTGGAACCCATGGATGGCCTCAGGGGGTACGACTTCGATCGGGTGGTGGAGCGACGCGGAACGGACAGCGTGAAGTGGAGCCGATATGGGAAGGAAGTCCTTCCCCTATGGGTCGCCGACATGGATTTCCCTTCGGCCCAGCCGATCGTGGAGGTGCTGAGGCGGCGCGTGGAGCACGGGGTGTTCGGGTACGGGGTCGAGCCGCCAGAGCTGCGAGGAGTGATCCGGGATCGGATGAGGAGGCTGTACGGCTGGGAGATCGAGGAGGACCACCTGGTGTTCGTACCGGGGGTAGTGGTCGGTTTCAACCTCGTGGCCAAGGCCGTGGGAGAGACGGGTGACGGGGTGCTGATCCAGCCCCCGGTGTACCCCCCTTTCTTCAGCATCGGGCCCAACGTAGGGAGGACGATCCAGGAAGCTCCGCTGACCCGGGGCGAGGGTGGGTACGAGATCGACTTCGACGCCTTCGAGGCGGCCATCACCGCACGCACGAGACTCTTCCTGCTGTGTAATCCCCACAACCCGGTGGGACGAGTGTTCACGCGAGGGGAGCTGGAGAGGCTGGCGGAGATCTGCCAGCGACACGATGTCACCATCTGCTCCGATGAGATCCATGAGGATTTCGTGTACTCGGGCCACTCCCACATACCAATAGCCAGCCTGGATCCCGAGATCGCGGATAGGACGATCACCCTCATCGCTCCCAGCAAGAGCTTCAACATCGCCGGGTTCCACTGCGCTGCGGCGGTGGCAAAGAACCCCGCGTTGAGGGAGCGGCTGAGGGCGGCGGGTGCGGGATTGCTCCCCAATCATCTGGGTATCCTCGACTACGCGGCGGCCCTGGCTGCCTATCAGCACGGTGGGGAGTGGCTGAAGCAGGTGGTGGCCTACCTGGAAGGGAATCGAGACTACCTGCTGCGGAGGGTGGCCGATGACCTGCCAGGGGTGTCGATGGTGAAGCCGGAGGGGACCTACCTGGCGTGGCTGGACTGTCGTGAGACCGGGCTGGATGAGCCACCAGTCGAGTTCTTCCTGAGGGAGGCAGGGGTGGCGCTGAACGATGGGGCGGCCTTCGGATCGGTGGGCAGGGGCTTCGTTCGCCTCAACTTCGGGTGCCCGAGGTCGATCCTTTCCGAGGCGCTGGATCGGATGTCAGCGGCGTTGCGAGGGAGGGGCGGCCGGGGATGCTAGTGTGCCAGCTGGATCACAAGGCTATTGCCAGCATGGGCATCCCGATGAAGAGGTTGGCGCTGATTGGCGACTCTGCGGGTGTTGGACGGCCTGGTTGCTGCCCAATTGGCGAATAACGGGCGGCTCTGGCGGAGGGCCTGAAACCGCCAACAGAACGCCTGCGACCAAGCGAGAACACGCTATTGGCGAGTACTGCCGTGTTGGTGGATGTCGAGCCTCTCCAGGAGGGCCAGGAGCTGTCGCGCCTCCTGGAGAACGCTCTCGGGTGACACGCCGGTGAGGCAAGGGACATCGGGCGTGTCGCTGCACCCGTCGTTGACCATCCATCGGCAAGGGGTCGCCCAATTCGCGACCTGCCTGTGGAAGCACCTCTCGAGGGGCCCCCAGTTTATGGGGTGGGCCGATCCGAAAACCACTACGCTGGGGACGTCCAGGGCCGCCGCCATGTGTGCTGGACCGCTATCGTTGGAAAGGAAGAAGCGGAGGTCGGCTATCAGTGCAACGAGGGCGCCGAGAGAGATCCTACCACCCAAATCGACGGCGAGATGGCGGGCGGCCATGGCGCGAACCACCGCGGAGGAGTCCCCTTCCTGGCCGGGGCCTGCGGTGACGAAGATGGCGTCCGGGTGAAAGTCGGCAGCGAGGTGGTCCGCAACGAAGGCGAATCTGTCGGGCGCCCACCTGCGGCTGAGGCCACCGGCGCTGGCGTGTAGGCCGAAGCAGCGTCCCCTGCGCAGGGCTTGGAGGTGGCTTGGCTCTAGGACTCTGGCCAGCTCCTCCCTGTCCGATGGGAGGACTGGAAGGTGAGATCGGAAATCCGAAGCCCGGATACCGATCAGGCGGAGCAGGTCCAGGTACCTGAGGCTTTCGTGCTGTCTTATGTCGTAGGGGAGCCACAACTCCAGCGGCTCGGCGTCATCACCCTTGAAGCCTGCTGTCATCTTAGCCCCGAGCTGGTTGACGAAGTGGTTGGACTGGGTGCCGCCGCCGTGCCACTGCAGCGCCAGGTCGAACCGCTCCGATCTCATGGCCCGGAAGAACCGATCTGAGGCTGTGGGGTCGGGCGGACCCTCGACCACGCCTGGGAAGCTGGGCGCCGTAACGATCCGATCTATCTCTGGATAGCGCGCGGCGAAAGGGGCGAGCGTAGGCCCGGTTATGAGGGTGATGTGTGCCTCAGGGAGGGCATCGCGCAGCGCCCTGAGAGCCGCCGTGGTAGATAGGAAGTCGCCGAGCCCACCGCCTCGAAGGATGGCGATCCTCGGCCTTCGGCAGAGCCGTGCCAGCCTGTCCCGCACCGTCGCAACACGCAGCCGCGTCGGTTCCATTGCCAACGCCCCGCTCGCGTATTCGCCCGCAGGGAGCGAGCTGCTACGAGCGCTGCAGGGTTACCGTGATCAGCCTCTCCGCGTTGGCACGGGCCAGCGAGGCGAAGCGCTGGGTGTCCGACTCCAATCGGCTCAGCGCCTCCGCGTCCGAGAGCCCTGCCTGCACCAGGCGGAGCCCGGTCCGGTAGATCAGCTCCTTGTGCTCCGCGGCGACGCCGCGGAGGACATCTCCCCACCGTTCCCGCTCCCCGGGCGGTAGCCCTTCCTCTTTCTCGGGGAGATGCAGATTTCGGGCCTTCAGCGCCTCCACCAGGTCGGAGAAGCGGAAGGGCGATCTGAGGATGGCGCGCAACCTAGCCTGGAGCTGCGCCCGTCCCGTCATCAGCTTCTCTGCCAGCTGGATGAAGCCTGCCGAGGATGCGGGTCTGACCCTGGCGCGGAGCCACTCGAGGGCGGACTCGGCCGTCACGGCCGGCGGGCGCCGAACGAAGACGGAGGACTGAAGCTGGGTGACGGCACCCTGGAGCCCCGCGCCGATGCGGTAGTAATGCTCGGCGCCATCCAGATAGTGCAGACGTGCCGCCGCTCGGTCCGTCTGGGCCAACATCTCCGCCAGCTCCCAGCCAGGCAACGGGCTGAAGAAGGCCACAGGGTCCACGTCCTCGAAGATGACCTCATGGGGCTCTATCGGGTACTCCTGCCGGGCGTTCTGCTCCGATGTGAGGAACCACTGGTTGACGGGCAGCCTTGGTGCTGAGAGGAGACCGTCCAGGATCGGAAGGTCTGCTGGTTCCTCTCCCAGATAGCTGGACAGGATCTCCTCCAGCGGGGCGATACCCTTCTCGAGGAGCGCACGGAGAGCGCTCGCGCGGATCTGGGAGTAGGAGGCGAACTCCAGGTTCCACTTGAAATCCAACGGCTGGAGGGCCCGACGTCCGTCTCTTCCCCTCAGGATCAGGATCACATCAGGACTGGGCAGGCCAGACCTCGAGAGCGCGAGCTGCATAGACTCGTCCCCGGAGAGGGCTACCAGCCCCTCGGCCCGGCGCCCATCCTCGGTCCAGACAGCCCCGCCGTCCAGCCGCGACCTCAGCGCCTCCAGCCCCACTGTCTCCCATCTCCGTCCGATCTGCTCGCTTGCGCCTCCCCAGTTGCCAATCAGCCGTTCCCGACGCAGCTCCCTGGAGGACGGGACAACTCCCTTCATTCAGCCACTCCTCGACCAGCGATGCCACTCCTATTTTAGCAGCAGGTGCTCCAGGGTGCTCCGAGAGTGGGGGTGCTGGTAGAATGGTGTATAGTGTTGCTAAGCGCTTCTCCAAGAAGGGGGATCGACAGAGAGAATGAGGCCCATCGGCACCTTCACCGTGATACCGTCCTTGCCGCCACGTCTCGAGCGGTTGCGGGAGCTGGCCTATAACCTCAGGTGGTCGTGGGACTACGAGACCCTGGAGCTGTTCCGGCGTCTCGACGTCAACCGATGGGAGTCGAGTGGGCACAATCCGGTCCGGATGCTGGGTATGCTGCCACAGGAGACGCTCCAGGAGGCGGCCGATGACGACAGCTTCCTCTCCCATCTGGCCAGGGTGCTAGAGCAGTTCGACGAGTACATGGACTCTCGCAAGAGCTGGTTCCGGCGCACCTACGGCCGTCCAGACGACTTCTCGGTGGCCTACTTCTCCATGGAGTTCGGGATCTCGGAGTCGTTGCCCAACTACTCTGGCGGGCTTGGGATACTGGCAGGGGACCACTTGAAGTCGGCGAGCGACCTGGGGCTTCCGCTGGTTGGGATGGGTCTGCTCTACCAGGAGGGCTATTTCCGTCAGTATCTGAACGCCGATGGCTGGCAGGGTGAGTCGTACCCGGACAACGACTTCTTCACCATGCCACTCTACATGGAAAGAACCCCTGATGGCACGCCCATCACCATCCAGGTGGAGCTGCCCGGTCGGATCCTGCGGGCTCGCGTCTGGAGGGCGCAGGTAGGTCGGGTCCCGCTGTACATGCTGGATGCCAACATCCCGGAGAACCGCCCTGAAGACCGGGACGTGACGGACCGGCTGTACGGGGGCGACATGGACATGCGCATACGCCAGGAGATCCTCCTAGGAATAGGCGGGGTTCGTGCCCTGGCGGCCCTAGGGATAAACCCCACCGTGTGCCACATGAACGAGGGGCACTCGGCCTTCTTGGCCCTGGAGAGGATCCGGATGCTGATGGTCTCCAAGGGGCTCAGCTTCGCCGAGGCCCGTGAGGCGGCTGCTGCCGGCAACGTCTTCACCACTCACACCCCAGTGCCGGCCGGGATAGATGTGTTCTATCCGGACATGATGGAGCGCTACTTCGGTGCGTATGCCAAGTCGCTGGGACTGGGGTTCAGGGAGTTCATGGCGCTGGGCCGGCAGGATCCCAGCAACGACCAGGAGCCCTTTTCCATGGCGGTGGCGGCGCTCCGGTTGTCGAGCAGGGCCAACGGGGTGAGCCAGCTTCACGGGGATGTCTCTAGGAGCCTGTGGAAGGGGGTGTGGCCGAAGGTGCCGGAGGACGAGATCCCTATAAGCCACATCACCAACGGGGTCCACACTACCACCTGGGTGTCTGGCCGGGACGTGGGCGCCCTGTTCGATCGATACCTGGGGCCGAGGTGGAAGGAGGAGCCGGCGGACCCGTCGGTCTGGGAGGGCGTGGACAGGATCCCCAGCGAGGAGCTGTGGCGGGCTCACGAGCGCAGGCGGGAGCGACTGGTGAGCTTTGCGCGGCAGCGGCTGGTTTGGCAGCTGGAGCGCAGGGGAGCCTCGACCGCGGAGATCGAGGCGGCAAGAGAGGCCCTGAACCCCGAGGCCCTTACCATCGGCTTCAGTCGACGGTTCGCCACCTACAAACGGGCGACGCTCCTGTTCCGCCACCCCGAGAGGCTGGCCAAGATCCTGGGGGACAAGGACCGCCCTGTCCAGATAATCATCTCGGGGAAAGCCCACCCTAACGACAATCCTGGGAAAGAGCTCATCCGACAGATCATCCATTTCGCGCGACAGGATGAGTTCCGGCGGCAGATCGTCTTTCTCGAGGACTACGATATGGTGGTTGCCCGATACATGGTGCGGGGGGCGGACCTGTGGCTGACCACGCCCAGGCGGCCCCTGGAGGCCAGCGGGACGAGCGGGATGAAGGTGGCCTTCAACGGGGGGCTCAACATGAGCGTCCAGGATGGCTGGTGGTGCGAGGCGTACGATCCGAGCTTGGGCTGGTCCATAGGCCGCGGGGAGCAATACCAGGATCAGGAGTACCAGGACGAGGTGGAGGCCAACGCCATCTACAACCTGTTGGAGAAGGAGATCGTCCCCCTCTTCTACACCCGAGGGACCGATGGGCTGCCCAGGGGATGGATCACCAAGATGAAGAACAATCTCAGGATGATCTGCCCCGTCTTCAACACGCACCGCATGGTGATGCAGTACCTGGATCAGATGTACCTGCCGTCGCTGGAGCGAAGCCGCAGGCTGACAGCCGACGACATGGCGCGCGCCAAGGCCCTTGCCGCCTGGAAGGAGGACATGAGAAAGCGGTGGTCAGGCATCCAGGTGCTCAGGGTGGAGGCAGAGGTCCCCAGCGAGGTTCCGGTGGGATCGCTGGTCGAGGTTCGTGCCGACGTTCGTCTGGGCGAGATCCGGCCCGAGGATGTATCCGTCGAGCTCTACCACGGCCCGGTGGATGCGAACCTCGAGATCCGCGGTGGCACGGCCGTGCCCATGATCTGTGTGGAGCGGAACGGCGATGGCACATACGGGTTCAGTGGCGCCATCCCCTGCTCCAGCAGTGGGGTGCGCGGTTATGCGCTGCGGATCCTGCCGAAGAACGAGGACATGGTCAACGCCTACGAGCCGGGGCTGATCCTCTGGGCCGAGTAGGGCCGGTTGGAGATGGCTCTCTTCCAGTTCTGGCCTTGCGTTCGGTCCGAAGACCGGGTATAGTTCCATTGTCGGGATTAAGCGCCCAATGACCACAGCAGACACGCCTCTCCACGAGAGGCGTGTCTGCTGTCTGGGAGCTGGTGATCACCGTGATCACCCCAGGGATCCCACCACTAGCTGTTCCCGTGGAGAGCGAGCCGTGAAGATAGCG